>VMHT01119373.1_pt1 | contig 16811 bp, 9 predicted proteins | sample 4693611 | NCBI WGS metagenome assembly VMHT01 (sample SAMN12280063, study PRJNA550983) | marine metagenome | isolation source: seawater sampled from same location over 5 years 0.02-0.2 micron viral filtrate | place: USA: collected off the coast of southern California halfway between the port... ...
GAAAAACTTTTTTTGAACATAAAAAATAACCGATTATATTTACAAAACCTGTGCACTCTTGTTGCCAAAAACTGTGCACTCTTATTTACCATTTTCTGCGCATTGTTACTTACCGATTACACAGAACTGCTAGAGCATTATTTTATTGGTTTTTAATTAAAAAAGGATATTCCCTCTTAAAACATATATCAATATCTAGAGCAATTTTAGATTCAAGAACAAGCTATGACAAGGCATTTTTAAAAACAGAAAACGATGATAATGATCTAACATATTTTATTACATATTCAATGAAAAGTCTAAGAGTTGCTTTTCAAAATCTTGTCAAGTACAGAGATAAAAAGAGGACTGAAAGGATCAGGGCTTCAGAAGTTATGTATGAAATGATGGATAAAGGTTTTAATAAACGACAATCAAATTTACTTGGATATCTTTTCATTAAACCAAATTCAACAATTACAATTCCCGAATACTCGAAAAAACATGATATAGTAAGACAAACAGCAAGTAGAGATTTAACCCAATTAGAGAAAAAGGGAGTTCTTACAAAACATAAGGATGGGAAAAATTTAATCTATCAACTAAATGGTAAAAAGCATTTAAAACAAATTCTCGAAGAATAACGTTTTACAGCGGTTAATTGCCAATAGACGGTAGCGCTAGTAAGAAAATAATTATCTTGACCAACAAATCTATACTAAGCCGACAAATCCGCGTCCTTTACTCCGCCAACTGGCGATAACCGCGACCGTTAGAGACATATAAAAAGAATATCACGGGTAAGAAAATATAATGTAGTTTTTTAAAAATCTATATAAAAAACTTTCAAAATTTAATAGAGTCTATTCTTCGTTAAAGAGATCAAACACCTCCTTGTTAAGGTCTGGAATATAATTACCAAGGGCCCTCAAGGCTCTTTCCTGAATTTTACCGAAACTCTCTGATTCTAAATCTCCCCCGGCAATCTCCCAATCCTCAAAGTAAAGAACCTGTGAGAGGTAAGTATCATCTTCACCATAGTACATAACTGTAACACGGGTCCCACTGAAAGCCAATTGTAAAGAATAGAATACGTTCTTAAAATAATCTGGAGTATGAATTTCAGGTAAATCCAGGGAAATCAAGTTTGTTTCCGGATCATAAGAAAGCCAAGTTGGTAAATAAACTTTTCCCAGTTCAAGCATTAGAATTTAGTTATAGACAAGTTCTATAAATGTAATATTTATTACTTAAAAGGTTCTCTTTTTAAGAGAAGCTTAAATATTTTGCTGACTATTGCTCCCTTAAAGAACCTAAATTTTTCTGTTTACTATTGAAGTCCTGATCAAGTTAATTATTTTCAATCAATCGTTTAATGGAGGTGAACTGTTTTGAAGCTTTTTATTTCCTTTACCAGGGTCCGTCCTTTGTACATTAATAAACTGGCCGTTTTCTAATCTATAAGCGCCTCCAAATCCAACAAACCAAAGCCTATTATCGCTGTCTTTATAAATCTTAAAAATTACCGGGCCGTTATTATTTTCTGTTTTTTTATATTCAATAATCTTTTTGCCATTATAGGTATATAAAAAATGTTGGTCTGCAACAAACCAAATATTGCCGTTTTTATCTCCTGCTAAACTGCCTATACCTTTTCCTGTTTCAATTTTACCTTTAGTAATATTTTCAGCCTTATTACCTGTTAAATTATAGAATCCATCTTTTGGTGAAACCCACAATTCACCATTTTTATCCTCGAATACTTCATTGACAAAGTTTGTTTGAATTCCAGTTTTTTTGAAACATTTATAAGTGAATCGCTAGGCGTATGAAAATAGGCCCGCATTTGAACTAAACCATAATGTACCGTTACTATCTTCGAATATATTATGAACTATTTTTGTACTTGAAATACCTCGAGTAGAATCTACTTTACCTTCAGGAAGATTAAAATCATTGAACTCCTAACCGTTAAAAACACAAACACCATCTATGCTTCCAATCCAAATATCACCTTTTTTATCGGCAGCAATTGACCAAACATCATTACTAATTAACCCGTCAGATTGGTAATAATTTTTCATCTCTTCTCCATCCACACTGCTTACTCCATCCGTATGACCCAACCAAATTTTACCATCAATGCCTTCTGTAATATCTTTTATTGTTACACCTTTTCCCGATTCACTAATGATTTTATTGATATAGATTAATGAATCACTTTCAAGTTTAAATGCCCCGTTTTGAGTTCCAAACCATAAATTCCCGTTGCTGTCCTGAAACATTGTCCTTACAACTTGACTTATCTGCCTTTTGGTATCAGACAAAATTGAGTATTCCCTATTCTTTCTATATTAATAGATTTTTTTCGAACTATAATAAATTTTGCTGTTGTCATTTTATCGCATTGTCATCGATGAAGTCTGTAAGAGTAAAATCGCCATGCCTACTTAAAAATAGGTTTTTAGACAAATCAAACAAATGCGCCTCAGTTTCAAAAAAATGCATCATATAACCGGCGGTATTTACAAAGGCTACAACATCTCCAATTTTTGGCAAATCCGGCAAACTTATTTTTCGCTTAAGAAGCACATCTCTTTCTAAACAGTAAGCCCCGGTAAAGAAAACATCTACAGAAGCGCTAGACTCTTGATAATCTTTATATATAATAAAAGGGTCTAGTAAAAAGTCTTTGCTTGAACTCATCATTTGTGTCATGTTCATTTCGAGTCCCACTAGCCATTGCCCTTTAGCATCCTGTTTCCTATGTGCTACCCTGGCAAGGGTTATTCCTGTTCGGTTTAGCAGGGATCTACCCGGTTCTATGCGCAGTTCTAATTGTAATTCTTTTAACTCTTGAGCATTTGTTTTTCCTGTTTGCAAATTTGAATATTCAAGAACGTCCTTTATGAAGGTCGTACCATTTACTTTATTGAAATAGGGATATGTCTTTAAACTGCCACGTAATTTTCCATCAACCATCTCATATCCCAAACCATCATTATTAAAGGTAAGCTGATTCCGACCATTCTGAACAGCTTTCTTTAGTTTTGTTTCGAAATCTGTCCACTCCTGTTCACTTTCCAAATAATTCATTAATATTCCACCACCTATATCTATAAAAGAAATATCAAAAGCTTTCGCATTCAATGACCTAATAAGGTGTAAGCAATCAGACAAAGCTTTACCCCTTTGCTGCGTTGAGTAACCATCTAAATGAAAATGCAGGCCCTTTAATTTTAGATTTTGATAAGGTGAGCCCAAATCCAAATTTTTTGAGATAAACTGTTCCACTTTTTCAATATCAAAACCAAAACGGCTATAAAGTTTACTCTCTTCTACTATAAAACCACTTACGCGAATTCCTATAATTGCATTTTTATCTAGCTGCTTAGCAATATTATTGGCTTGTTCCAATTCATCGAAATTATCCAGTATTATCGGTATTTCGTTTTGGATAGCTAGACTATATTGTTCTTTGGTTTTTATTGCAGCCGTTAATACTAAGTTATCGCCCTTTCCGCCCAAAGCGATACTTTGTTCTAGTTCTCTTAGGCTTGCAGTATCTACGCCAATTCCCGACCCAAAAGCCTGCTTTACTAAGGATTTTGATTTGTTGGCCTTTCTAGCATAAAAAATCTGATATTTTAGATCATACGATTCAAAAACTTCTTTATAAGAAGAAATCGTACTGGCAAATGTTGGTAGATGATGAATATTAATAGGTGAGGAAAATTTTCTGAATAACTCACTTAGCAATTCCTGGTTCTCAAATAATTGATGCATCCAGGGCGAAGTAATTGGGGTTAACCCGCCTTCAGGATTTCCTTTAAAGTACTTTGTGTTATTTTTCATTTTTTATTTCCTATTCTTTTGTTCTTTTTTTAGTAGTAGGGCAGCAATATCTTGAGCCCAATGCGACGCAAAATTATTACGTTTTCTCGAAAGCGTATCATTATCAAAGGTAACACCTTCGGTTGGAGTACCATACATCGTGATATTTTCTTGTATAGGACCACCACGAGCATAAGCTCTCCCTTTACTATCAATATCAAAACTGCCTGGATTATAAAAACCGCTATTATTATTAGTAAACGGTCTTACCAACCCCTCCTTCAAAAGATTCGTGTATAGCTCCGAATAATTTCGGGAGTTGTTCCTGGGAATACGGGCATTAATAAAATAATTAATATCTATACTATTTTGGCTATTCTGCAATATATAATCGACTTGATCATTCCCCGTTGAATTGGAAATTTTAGAATTACGAACAAAACTAAAATCGATTATACCGGCTTCAGCCAATGCTATTATCTTTTTCATGTTTTTAACCGGTGGCCCGTAAGCGATACGATTAAAGAAACCAAAAAAAGAGGTATCAAAAAGTTGATGAGAATTAGCATCCAAACCGGCAAAACTATATAGCTCATTAAAAATAGGACTAATTTTCCGCCAAATACCGGCTGCTGCCATAATCGGACTTTTCTCAATTCCTTTTTCAGCTTCTTGAATTAGAAATTTAATATAAGCATGCATTTCAGCATGTGGTATATTTTTCTGGTCGGTAAAAGGATCTGTGAGGATTTTCCAAAAAAACCTTTTTTCTGAAGAATGAGTATTATGGAATTGTTCTATTTGTTGATCAATGATTGCTGCATTTGAATCAAACTTTAATTCTTGATCATAAATTCTGAAAAGTATTTTGTAGTATCTATACCTGAATTCCTTTTTGATTATAGGAAGTATATCTTCCTGGAAAGAAAGATTTGTAATAGTTTGAAGATTTCGAAAAACTTCATCGCTAAAGAAATAAAGTTGACTATCATCATCGCGATTTACACCACGTGGAAACATCGGCAATCCGGTTCGTGAAAACGGAAAAATTTTATAGGGCTCCCGGCCAGAAGCTTTATAATATAAGTCCCCTTTAAAATCTGAGTCAAAAATTCCTCCCCGCCCTTCAGTAAGAGCGAGTATAGCGTCAATAGCGGTTAATCCAAATCCTTTTACAGCAATATTTGATTGCTTCTCTATATGTTTGAGTTTTTGAGAAATAGGATAAATAAACTCAATAACATTACTTGGGTTACTGGCAGGTTGAAAATGGGAACCACTGCCTACGTGTCCGGTTGTGAGTATTAAATTATCAAAAGCTAATGAAAAATCAAGTCCCTCTTTATTACCCTGTAAGTTGAATCGTGCGTTGTCCTTAGTTATTTTCTGTACAGTTGCTAAATGAGGTATTATATTTACATTGGAAGGAGCATTTCTCTTCAGTATTTTGAATGACTCCATCAAATAATTACCCACCATCGCTCTACTGGCAAATTCTTTCGAAAAATCTTCAATAGGTTTATCGGTTTTTTCAGAGAGCCATTTGCAAAAATTCGGAGGTTTTGGAAAAATTGCATCCGGTCTACCTCTGTACCAGCTATCAATATTTTCGTTCGCATAGTTAATAATTAAATAAGGTGGCTGGTCATTACGATATACATTGCCAGCCCCAAAAAAATGATTCTGATTAAAAATATGAATAGCTATGGGAGTTTTGATGCTTGCCGTTTTTAGATGAGCCAAAAGTCTTTCCAATGCATACAATCCTTTCGGTCCAAAACCTACAATGCCTATTGTAAATTGAGCTTCGAAGGCTAAATGACTATATTCTTTACTTACCATCCAATTATAGACTTTTCGTTGAATTGATATTCGGGAAATTCTTTCTTTATCCAATCCAAATTATAAATGGTATCCAAATAGCGATCTCCACGATCACTGAGTAGAAAAACACAACTGGCCGAAGGTTCCAAATGCTTTATGTAATCTTTAATAGCTGTAACAACTCCACCCGTAGAACCTCCACAAAGTATGCCTTCCGACTTTAAAAGAGACCAACAACCCTCTATACAATCCATATCGCTTACTTCCACGTGATCCCATATTTTTGCGATATCCAAAAACTGGGAGTTAACACCTGCACCGTGTCCTGGAATGAGGCGTTTTTTTGATTTACCCCCAAAAAGAACACTTCCTTTTGCATCTACGGCAACAAGTTTGGTTTTTAAATTGTTTTTAGTAATAAAATCAGCATAACCCATTATGGTACCACAGGTACTGGTAGCTACAAATAGATAATCTACCTTATAATTTAAGCTATTCATTATTTCCTCTATAGTTTCCTGATTGGCCAGTGGGTTATTGATATTTCCATATTGATTGGTCCAATAACTATTTGGATGTTCCCTAAGCAGTTCTTGAACCCTTTTTAAACGCGCGGCTAGAAAACCACCGTTAGCTAGCGGTTTGCTCACCAAATCTATAGTAGCCCCATAGGCCCTTAAAAGCTTTTCGGTATGAGGATTAAGTTTTGGGTCCACCACTACAATAAGCTTTAGGTTATAGTGAATACAGGCCTGAGCCAAACCCAACGCCATATTGCCCGAACTTGATTCCACAATAATATCACCTTCTTTAACCAAACCGGTTTCTAGCGCTTTTTTAATTATAAATGTCGAAGTCCGGTCCTTTAAACTTCCTGCTGGATTGGAACTTTCTAATTTAGCATAAATATTCACTCTACTTTGTGGAAAAAGTTCCTGAATGTTCACAAGAGGTGTTTGACCAATTGATTCAGTAATACTGTTTGAGATTTTGCTTCTTAATTCTGTTTCCGCCCGCATAAAAAACTATCTATAAATAACAACTAAAGTACTTTTACTTTATCACTAATCGGCGATTTAAATCCATTAAAATTAACACTAAGCAAACCTAAATTGTTCTAATTAATGCAATGATCTGATATATTATAATCTTAGTATTAATTATTAACCTATACCATCGGTATTTATAAAATGGTGAAATATTGTACCAATCTTATCAATTGAATCATTATAAATATTCTGTCGAAAAAAATCCGTTTATTATAACAAAACCAAAAATTTGAAATTTTAATTCTTGTGGAAACTACTATTACTTATAATGTCTTTCAAATTAATACATAGTTTACAGCTTATTAAGTAAATAAAAGTGGAGAACAGAGCGATTTAAACATAATAATAATAATTGTAAAAATTATATTAATCCTTCTTTTGACCTGGTCTTCAGATTCGAAGCTATCCTTATTTATTACTATGTCTTGAATCGGTATTTACATAAGATGAAATATCCAAGAAGGTCCAGCCAAAATTATCCATGAATACCGGAAAGATGAGATATTTTCGTAGCAGTTAATTTTTCTAGCTTTAATCGATGAACTCTTAAAATTAAATAACAGATTTAAATATTTTACTGTTAGCTTAAATACGGCTTTATTCGAGTTTGATTTTAAGAATTTTCCCCTCATATTCAATGATGAATGGTGGAAAATTACCGGATATTCTGAGGATAATCACAATTTAGATTTTTGGGAACGTGAAGAATTAAGTTTTTGTCCTTTATTTCAGGATGATCTTTATAACGCTCAATAATCTCTTCCGCTGTTGGTAGTAGGGAAAACTGGTAATATATTGATTTTTTGTGGTTTTTTGTTTTCATGATTTCATTCGATATGGCTTAATATTACCCTGTTTATTGAATGATTCGGTGAATACTTTCTTTCCAACAATTTAGAAGAACATTAGCATTGATTTTCCTTTCGCCTTTATTGATAAAGCTTAACTGAAACCTTTTCAAGGAGCTGGATCTTTTCCCCTTTGATTGGTGATCATAAAAATTCCCAGTTCGTATTTCGGAACAATAAATAAAAAACACTGTGATTTCGGAACTCCTCCGTGGTGTGGATAATATTTCCCCCAACTTAGAATTTGAAGCATCAACCTCCCAGAAATAAACCCTTTTCTTTGAATTTTAACTCGAATTAGAATAGACCAACTCCATTAGGAAAGTTGATACCGGATATATAGCCCCTTCCAAATCTGGATGGAATTTTCACTAAATATTCTCCAAACTTTTGTTCATAAAGATTTTGAAATTTCCGGTGATAATCCTGAAATACTATTGATAGCAACAATCCTTTTACTTGCTCTAGTATTTATGTTTTACTTCAGGTAAATTTTGGCAAATATTATTTTATTAACACATTCCCTTAAATTAGAATGCATATAGTTAAACTTTTATTAATATACCCAATATCGTTAATGGTTATCTGAAAACCGCACAAGAACTGGAATTTATAATTGGAAATTTATTAAATTAAAGGTTGAAATTAACTAATTAAATTATTTAGAAAAAATAATAACATGGAAAGAAATAAGGCTAAAAATTCAAAAAAAAATGATCTGTCGAAAAACCTTAAGAATGATGATGGAAAAATAATGACTACCAACCAGGGGGTTAAGGTAAACGACACCAATAATTCGTTGAAAGCCGGTGAAAGGGGCGCTTCCCTGCTGGAAGATTTTATTTTAAGAGAAAAGATCACTCATTTTGATCATGAACGGATCCCGGAAAGGATCGTGCATGCACGTGGGAGCGGGGCGCATGGCTATTTTGAGCTGTATGAAAGCATGGAGAATTATACCAAGGCTCCATTATTTACTGATACCAATAGAAAAACACCTGTATTTGTGCGATTCTCTACCGTGGCTGGGTCCAAAGGATCTGCAGATCTGGCAAGAGATGTGCGGGGTTTTGCTACCAAGTTTTATACAGATGAAGGTATCTTTGACCTTGTAGGGAATAACATGCCTATCTTCTTTATTCAAGATGCCATGAAGTTTCCAGATCTTATCCATTCTGTAAAACCCGAACCGGACCGCGAAATTCCCCAGGCAGCATCGGCTCACGATACTTTCTATGATTTCGTTTCTCATACTACAGAAACTCTTCATAATCATATCTGGGTAATGAGCGACAGGGCGATCCCAAGGAGTTACCGAATGATGGAAGGTTTTGGGATCCATACTTTCCGTTTAGTTAATGCTGAAGGGAAATCACATTTTGTGAAATTTCACTGGAAGCCACTTTTAGGAACTCATTCTATTACGTGGGATGAAGCCGTGAAAATCCATGGTGCAGATACAGATTTTCATCGTAGAGACCTCTGGGAAGCGATTGAGGCCGGGCAATATCCGGAATGGGAGCTTGGGTTTCAAATAGTGCCTGAAGAAGACGAGCATAAGTTCGATTTTGATATCCTTGATCCAACCAAGCTTATTCCGGAGGAAATGGTGCCTGTACAACGTGTTGGCAAAATGACCCTGAACCGTAATCCTGATAATTTCTTTGCTGAAACTGAACAGGTGGCATTCCACCCTGGACATGTAGTTCCGGGAATCGATTTTACAAACGACCCACTTTTACAGGGACGTTTATTTTCATATACCGATACACAATTGTCACGACTGGGAAGCCCTAACTTTCATGAGATCCCCATTAACCGTCCTGTAAACGAAACTCATAATAATCAGCGGGACGCGCATATGCGAATGACCATTAATAAGGGAAAAACAGCTTATTTCCCTAATTCCATCGGAGGAGGCTGCCCGCATCTTGCGAAAATGGCCGAGGGAGGCTTCACCTCTTATGAAGAGCGCATCGATGCTAAGAAAGTGAGAGCACGAAGTGAAAGTTTCAATGATCATTATTCGCAACCTGCCCTATTCTATCGAAGTCTTACTGACTGGGAGAAGGATCACGTTGCCGATGCGTATACCTTTGAACTGGGTAAATGTACTTATGATCATATTAAGGAAAGAATGCTGTACATCATTAATAATATTGATGAAGACCTCGCTACCAAAGTTGCCGAAGGACTGGGAATGGAGATTCCGAAGAAGATAGATGGCCCTGTAAACCAGGCTATAGGTGCCGATGACGATGTGAAGAAACATCAGCCAGGGAAAAAGCAGAACTACTTGGATAAATCTGAAGCATTGAGTTTAACTCACTTACAATCGGATAGCATTGCTACCCGTAAAATTGCATTTCTGGTAGGTGACGGTTTCGACGGGGAGAGTATGTCCAAAATGAAGAAGGCCCTGGAAGATAAAGGAGCTATGGTACAAATAGTAGCCCCTCATGGTGGAACGGTGAAATGTGATAAGGGAAAAGCCCATAAAGTTGATGCCGCTATCCTTACCACAGAGAGTGTTCTATATGATGCATTATATGTACCGGGCGGCAGTAACAGTGTGGAAGCCCTGAAAAAAGCGCCTAAAGCCCCTAAGATCGTTAATGAAACACTGAAGCATTGCAAAGCTATCGCTGCCGATTCTGGTGCAATGGAATTTCTTAAAAGCACCTACCTGGAAGACTTTAAGGATGATAAGGCTGTACTCATTGATGAGACACCTGCCAAATTCATTAAACAGATTGCCGCCCATAGAAACTGGGACAGGCAGAAAAAGGTAATGGATATCCCCGTTTAATTTTTCTGAAACTTAAAATTTATAGGTCGCTGGCAGGAATCGCTAGCGGCCTTTATTTTTTTACTTAGAAATATAATTATATTATCAATTGGAAGTATGCTTGTCCTTCATTAAGTATATGCGACCTATTTGACTGCTTTCAGTTACATACGTGGACATTATCACAGTTCTAAAGTTTAAAAAACTGGAGTTATTAAATTAATTTATAAAAATCAGCCTTCTATCTAAAGCCGGTTTTTAAATACAACTTATCGGATAAGGTTAAAAAAAACAAATGGTAAATTTGGTTTATGTGCTTTTTAAATTTCCCTTTTCTAAATACAGAAGAATGATATTAGAGTTCAATGAAAAAGGTGGGAGCGCGAATTAAAACTAAAGGTATCGCATAGTTTAGTAATAATACCAGCTAACATAGCAATAAACTAAATTTAAATGGGATTTTTTTTAAAATTAACCCATTTGAATTAAAACAGCTCGCCTATCAAACCCTTTATCCTAAAATTACCGATTAAGGATATATTGGGCAATAATTAAATACTATAAGACATTTCTTAATTTTTATTTAAATTTATCGGTCCTAATTAACCAGCTATATAAACAAAAATATAATACATCCTAAAAACCTACTTAAATGTATACTTCTTTTATTTCTTCTATATTTAAAAATTTTTAAAGGCTAATATCATCGAATTTTGTTCCTTTTCAGTATAGTTTTAAAAATTCTATACCAGTTAGTAATTTTTTTAAGTAAAATATGTATAACGATCAATACCAATACAAAATTCTTTTATTTGAAGATAATGATGGAGATTATTTAATCCTTTCCGAATATTTAAAAGATATTTTCCAGTCTTATACTTTAACCAGGTTAGCAACCTATGGCGATCTTGAGAAAATTTCGAATTATCAGGAACACGATGTAGTACTTTTGGACCTTAGTTTACCTGATAAAAAGGGAGGTGAATTAGTAAAACTCGTATTAGCCCAATTTCCATTTACTCCTATTCTAGTCTTAACTGGACATTTAGAGCTAGAATTTGCCAAAAAGTCTCTGGCTTTAGGTATTGCAGATTATTTAATAAAGGAAAACACCTCTCCTGATTTACTTTATAAAAGCATTGTATATAGCCTTGAAAGATTTAAGAGTATAGCTGCTTTAGCTAAATCAGAGCAACTATATATGGATCTTTTTAATTTTAATCCACAACCGACCTGGGTTTATGATATTGAAACACTGAAATTTTTGGATGTGAATAGTTTAGCTGTTGAAAGCTATGGATATTCAAAGAAAGAATTCCTAAGTATGACTCTAAAGGATATACGTCCTATAGAGGAACATCAACGTTTACAAGTTTCTGTTAAACTATTAAAATATAATGGTGAAGGATTAACTGATAGAATTTTCACCCATATTAAAAAAAACAATGAAAGAATAAAGGTTAAAATTGAAAGTAAAATTATCGCCTATAGAGGTAAAAAGGCTGTGTTAGTAGTAGCTAGTGATATTACTAAACATCTAAACTATCTTGCAATTATCGAGAAGCAAAATGAAGATTTAAGATATACTGCCTGGATCCAGTCCCATGTAGTACGATCTCCCGTAGCCAATATTCTCGGAATAGCAGATCAATTAAATGACGATTCATTATCAAGAAAAGAACAAAAATTATTTCTAGAAGCTTTACTAAAAAACACTGAAGAATTGGATAAAAGTATCCGGAAAGTAGTGGAAAGATCTGAAAAAATTATTAATGAAGATACTACATTTAATATCCTAGGTATCAATTAAAAATAAGCCCAAATTTAGTTAAAATACGCCTATACTTTACAATGACAGAGAATTTATTTACCAAACGATCAATATAGTATCTCTCTTTTTATAATAATCTTTACCCCGTTAAATTTCTTAGGAAAGCGCTTGCTCAGCAATTTTTATACTCTTCAGAAATCACCATACCTATTAAGATTTAAGAAATTTTAAATACACTAAAATTTAAAAACTCAAGCCCTTCCCAAAAAGAGCTTGAGTTAGTTTTTCAAAATTTCAATTTCTTAAAATTGAAATGCATATTGAATTTTAATACCAAAAGACACAGTTCTTACATCGTCTCGATCCTGTAATGCATTGATATCCCTTCGAGAAGATAACAAACTGCCAAAGCCAAAATCTGTCGGGTTTTGAGCATTGTAATCAATAAGCCTTGCTCTTGAAGCGTCGGGCTTAATATCATTTAGTCCGTAATCAAGAAAAAGTCCCATATAAAGCGCCTGGCTGTTCTCTAATATCAATTTTACCCCACTTTCCAGATGTGCTACAAAGTTTGTTTTCAGCTCCAATTCAGACTCAGCATTTTTTACAGCACCAAACTCCCCAAATCCAGCAAATTCAGGACTGGTAAGTTCCACGTCATATTGAGAGTAAAAACCACTGGTTTCAAGCGAAGTAGCCGAGCTTTGATATTGTGAATTTAACACTAAACCTGCTTTTACTCCAGCAGCACCATAAAATCGAACCGTACCAGAAGATTCATATTGTACCTGGAGCGGAATATTTAAAAAATATACCTCTTGGTTTTCTGAAAAATTAGTAGCTCTATATCTAAATTCAAACTCATCTGCTTCAACATCCTGAGTCATAAAAGAACCCTGCACGGTAGGCAGAGAAATCGATCCTTCCATATACTGTAACTCAGCACCTGTTCCAACGCTCCAATTCTCGGTTAAGTAATAAGCATATTTAGACCCCACGCCGAAGCCGTTTTCCATTTCACTGTCCTGCCCTAAAGCTTCATAATTTAATTTGGAAAAAGATCCCTGCAAATAAAATGAGACTTCATTTTTAGATTGCGCTAAAGCCTGCCCATTTACACTAATTAGTGCGAGAATGAATGCCAATCCTGAAATAGCATTCTTCGTGGCTGCTTTTATATTATTAGTTTTCATAGATATATTTAATCATTAAAGTAAATTTCAACAAACACAAAGTGACCTTATTTTATAATGAATTTGAGTGACTTATGAATGTTCTTAGTTTCAATTTTAAGAATATAAACTCCCATTTCAAGATTGTATGGTAAAGTTATGTTTGTACTCTTGTTATTCGATTTCATTTGTTTAATAAGCATTCCATTAAGATTGTGTATCGAAAGGTTCATGCTCTCAAGTTCGTCTTTAGGGAAATCTGCTAAAAGCTCCATAGTCCCACCAGAACTTACCGGGTTTGGTGCTAAAGCAACATTTAAAGAACTCCTTAACTGAATCGCAGAGGTACAAGTTCTTAAAAACTCTCCGTCTTCGGTTTCCAATACTACATAGTAAGAACTATCAGCATCCAACTGATCATCGGCATTATCTCCTGCAGAATAATATTGACCATTGCCAATCACAGAACCATCTTTATACCAACGATAACCTACAAATTTGTACCCGCCGTTGGTCTCAGGATTATTATTAACCAGTAACACATTATTAAACTTCTGAACAACGATATCCTCGAAATTGAAATTTTTCTCTACCACAATATTATAGGTAGTGCTTAAATTTCCGTTTTCAGAAGTTACTATTACAGTTTCTCTGTAAATTCCAGGAGCAGGTGTACTCATTGTAAAGATATTATCGTGATCTATTGTTGAGCCTTGATTCTGTTCAAGTTCAATTTGAACCTCATTTTCAGAATTTCCGCAACCAATGAGATAGTAAATATCTACACTAGGATTAGCATAAGTAACTCCATTAATAAACGCATTAACTAATCGGGCTTCACTGCCATTAATATTAAGCGTTCTAACAACAGAGGTAGCAGCTTCATAATTTTGATTTCCTGGCTGGGTAGCCGTAATGGTGATTTGCCCCCCGCCTAGAATTCTTACAAATCCTCGAGGTCCAACTGTAGCAGCAGGGTCTTCTGTCTCATAGGTATACGAATACATTACCGGTAAGCCGGAAGTTGAAGTTGCATCTAATTGTAAATATTCATCTGTTAGTTGATCTAAAGCTTCAAGTTCATTGAAAGTGATGCTTTGCGATGCTTTTTCAATTAGCATATTCGCAGTTAGCACTAGATCTTCATATCCAGGCTGGCTAACTGTGGCGGTAACCCTGTAAGTACCTGCATTGGTTTTCCCGTTATTGGCATATGTTACCGTAGCATCTTCGGGAAGACCGGTTACAAAAATACTGTGTTCGTTTCCGTTATAAACAAAGGGCTCAGTATTTCCTTCAAAAGTTACTCCCGTAATCTCAGCCTTTTCAATTACTAAAGACACTTCTTTTGTAGTCGCAAGGTAATTCTCAGTTTCTACTGAAGTTAAGGTAATCTCATAATTTCCAGGCTCAGTAAAACCTTCCTGAGGAGAATAACTCAACTCAGTTTCCGAGTGATTTAAACTTGCAGTAACGTTCTTTTGAGTACCGTCATAAGTAAACGTTTGTGTAGCATCTGCCGTAATCATTGCCTCTGCTTTTAAAATAGTAAGAGTAGCAGTCAACTCAGTATTCGGGCAAGTTTCGAATTCTGAAGAAAGATTGGCTGTTACTGTATAAACCCCTGCATTTACAGCTTCGTTTTCAGTTCCTGTTTCAGAAGAAATAGTGTAATCAACAGAAGCACCTGCAGGAAGATTTTTTACTTCAAGGCTATGTTGACTTCCATCATACACAAAACTTCCATCCTCAAAAGTTACCGCATTTAACGGTGAAGGCTCTACAATCACGTTTTGCGTTTGCATAGCGGTATTTCCGTTTCCATCATCAAAATTCCAGGTAATTGTATAAGACCCAGGTTGATTGTAAGTCACCGGATCTAAAGTTGTCGCAGTCAATACTCCGCAATTATCTGTAGCTGTTGGAACAGTAATCCTTCCGGCTACAACTTCACATTTCACTATTACATCATCAAGTTCAGCAACATCAGGAACAGGAGCTACATTATCTTCTACGATTACCGTAGCAGTTGCTGAAGATTCATTCCCATTTACATCAGTTACCATTAGGGTAACTGTTACAGGATTATCCACATCAGTACAGCTAAATTCAGTAATATCCAAACTCATCATGTCGAGCTCACAATTATCGGAGGAACCGTTATCGATATCTTCAGGAGTAATTGAAGCTAATCCATTTACATCAAGTTGAACCTTGATATTTTGCGTCACAACTGTTGGGTCTACATTATCTTCTACCGTAACTGATGCAGTTTTTGAAGCTTTATTTGCATTAACATCAATTACCGTTAAGGTAACAGTAACAGGATTATCGACATCAACACAGCTAAATTCTGTGATATCCAAACTCATCGTGTCGATCTCACAATTATCGGAAGAGCCGTTATCGATATCTTCAGGAGTAATTGTTGCTACTCCATTGGCATCAAGCTGAACCGTGATAGGTTGAGTTTCAACTATAGGAGCTACGTTGTCTTCTACGGTTACCGTAGCAGTTGCTGAAGTTTCATTACCATTTATATCAATTACTGTTAGAGTAACTGTTACAGGATTATCGACATTTACGCAGCTAAATTCAGAGATATCCAAACTCATCGTGTCGATCTCACAGTTATCGGAAGAACCATTATCGATATCTTCAGGAGTAATTGAAGCCACTCCATTTGCATCAAGCTGAACCGTAATAGGTTGAGTTTCCACTACAGGAGCCCCATTGTCTTCTACGGTTACCAAAGCAGTTGCTGAGGATTCATTACCATTCACATCAATCACTGTTATGGTGACTGTTACAGGATTATCCACATCAGCACAGCTAAATTCGTTATTATCTAAACTCATCGTGTCGATCCCACAATTATCGGAAGAGCCGTTATCGATATCTTCAGGAGTAATTGTTGCTTCCCCGTTTTCATTTAATTGCACGGTGATATTTTGCGTCTCAACTGTCGGGTCTACATTATCTTCTACCGTTACTAATGCAGTTTCGGAAGATTCATTCCCATTTACATCAATTACCGTTAAGGTAACAGTTACAGGATTATCCACATCTACGCAGCTAAATTGAGTGATATCCAAATTCATCGTGTCGAGCTCACAGTTATCGGAAGAACCGTTATCGATATCTTCAGGAGTAATTGTTGCTTCCCCGTTTTCATTTAATTGTACAGTGATATTTTGCGTCACAACAGTTGGGTCTACATTATCTTCTACCGTAACTGATGCAGTTTTTGAAGCTTCATTTACATTAACATCAATTACCGTTAGGGTGACTGTCACAGGATTATCGATATCAGCACAGCTAAATTCAGTAATATCCAAACTCATTCTATCGACCTCACAATTATCAGAAGAGCCGTTATCAATATCTGCCGGAGTAATTGAAGCCATTCCATTAGCATCAAGCTGAACGGTGATATCTTGCGTCACAACTGTTGGGTCTACATCATCTTCTACCGTTACCGTAGCTACTGCTGAAGATTCATTTCCATTTACATCAATTACCGTTAGGGTAACGGTTACAGGATTA
>VMHT01168421.1_pt1 | contig 16811 bp, 26 predicted proteins | sample 4693611 | NCBI WGS metagenome assembly VMHT01 (sample SAMN12280063, study PRJNA550983) | marine metagenome | isolation source: seawater sampled from same location over 5 years 0.02-0.2 micron viral filtrate | place: USA: collected off the coast of southern California halfway between the port... ...
CTAGAAATTTTTATTATTTGACCTTCAGTAAAGTTATGACCACCACTACAAGTTACAACTGGTGGGATTGCCTGTGTAATACCTGTGATTGTTGCTGCCCCTAGTGATGTTATACTTTCTACTATACCAGTAGCACCTGAAGTACCACCAGTTAGTGTTTCGCCATTTGTGAAAGCACCTGAAGCAGGACCTCTCACATTTAAATGAGAGAACATTACTACATCAAAAAGATAATGTTTGTAAGTAGTTGTTTTAAGAGACGCAGTTGACATAAAAATGCTAGAAGCAGATCCTGAATTGTGTTCTATACCTCTTGTTTTAGCACGACCAATATCAAAAACTTTACCATCATTATTTGTTTGTGCTGTTCCTCTTGTAGAATGTTTTTCATCTACTAATCTAACTTTTTTATAAACTTCTGTTTCAGCAGATACAAACCCAACATCTGGTGTGCCATGTAATTCTGTAACATTAACAAAAGGTAGTTGAGCAAATCTAGTTATTTCTCCACTCTCTGTTTCAAAATCTCTTGCCTTTTGCATATCGATAAATGTTGTGCCTAGTTTTCTAATTTCATATCCTTTAACATATGCAACACCTTCGCCCATACCAATAGCTAATCTATCTTCAGCAGCTGGGTGACCAGTTGTTGTATTTTCACCTTGTTGATATATTCCACGATTTGTTCCTGATAACAAACTCTCTCTAATATCAATATCAAATGCGTTTACATAATAGTCACCACTTTCATCAAAGGTTCTTCTTGCTAGAGTATCTTCAAGGATGTTATATTCTGTTCTTACAATTTTATTTAAAATGTTACCATGTTCTATTCTTGCTAGTTCAACAAAACTAGAATCAGCAGTTGAATCTAATGATAATTTTGCTAAAGTTAAATTTATTTTGAATCTATGAGCACCAGACGCATTTTCATTTGATGATCCAGTTGCGTTATCTAATAAAGATGTATCATCAGTTGATGTTATAAATGTTTCTGAAACTGTTAAACCAACACGAAAACTTGGGGCATCTGTATATTTTTCTAATATTAAAGTTTGTTTTGTTACATCAACAAAGAAACCATTAATGTAATAAGTGCCAGCATCTATATGAAAAGCAGAGCCAACTGAAGTAGTATCGACCACAGCAGTTTCGCCAGTAGAAGCGTCGCTAGTTAGTGTTTCTCCATCAGTAAAATCTACAGAATCATTAGATGTTCCTGAGTTTTTATATTTTACAAATAAAGTGTCTGGATCAGTACCGTCTGTTGCTACTACATTAACTACTTTTGCTTTTACGCCTGAAGTGCCACCCGTTATAGTGGTGCCTGTAAAATTAGATAATGTTCCTGTTAAAGAAGTTAGTTTGACAGAATAATAATTTTTATCAAAATGTGTTTCGCCAGGAATAACCATAGCACCATGTTGAAATAAATGGTCTCCCATTTTTTCTATTTGGTTTTGTAGTATTGTTTGTTGGGATGTTAGTTCTCTCGCCTGAACAGCAAACGCTGGGCGATACATAACTCTATGAAAATTTTTTGCTTCACTAAAATCATCATAGTAAGGACTAACATTAAAATCAGTTTTTGATGGCATTATATTCCTTTACTTAAAATTCAATAATTAACTTGACATTTTCTGTTTGGTCAGAAGCTCTAGTTATAGGACTTCTTTCTTCAACATAAATTATATCTCCTGAATCGTATGCTAATTCTGGATTTGCATATCCAGAACTAAACCCTACACCGTTTACTGTGTCTGAATTACTTGTGTCTGGTGTTGCACTTGCACTTGAACTTTGTCCTGTGATTGCATTTGCACCAGAGAACGCTGTTAAGTTAGCATTACTATCTATTCCACAATCTGGGAATCTTGTTTGATAGTAATATAAAATTAGATTTGTAGAATCAAACTCAACAACTTTACCTACAGCACCTGTGGATGCCTGATTGATTTCTTCATCGGCAGTAAATGTTCCTGATACTGAAGCAAATTTTACAGCATATATTTGTCGTCTTGTGGTTGCACTTGCAACTGTTGTTGTTCCAAAATTAGTTGGGTCTCTTAATAAACCTATTCTTCTAAAATCATTACCAACACCAATATCTGATGTGCCTTCAACACCTACAAGCGATTTATTTAACATAATAAAGAAGCCACCTAATTCTTGTACAGCGTCTGAGCCATGACCACCTTTTGGTGGAATAATAACATTTAGATTTGCGCCTGATCCAGAACCACCAGCATTTGTAGCAGCGATGATATCAGCGTCTCGTATATATGCAAAAGTATATCCTGTTCCTGCAGTCGTAACAGTTGCAGTTGCAATCGCACCAGAACTAATTGTTACTGAAGCAACACCACTTGAACCATCACCACGAATTGGGATTGCAGAAATAGTTGAACCTGAAGATGTGTTAAATCCTGATCCACCAGCAACAACTAAGATTGTGTCTAACGCACCATCAACGGCAGCAGCTGATACAGTAGAATCTGTTGATACATGAATGAAGTCAGTTGACATAAAATTCAAAGTCTCAGATGAAGTTAAAGAATACATATACTTCCATCTATATCCATCAGATGTTTCGAAAATTGAATTTGATGTTGAAGTAGGTTCTACTGTTGAAGCAGTAGCACCATCATTCTCAATAACTTTATAAACAGCAAAAGAGCTGTTCATTACAAAGAATGTTGAATCGAATAAATTTGTTGCACCACTATTAGCAGCGTTTGATGAACCAATATTATGTTCATACATATCGTAAGTTGTGCCTGTTGTCCAGTTTCTTCTTGGTATTACATGAGACACATCACTTGAAGTTAGTAGTTTAGCACCTAACATATCATCATAGTTATAGAACTCTGAAGTTATATCATCATTAGGTGTTGGTGGAGAAGCGTCAGTTCCCTCGTTGATTGATCTGCCTTGACCGTCAGTATCAGTCGCCCAGGAATGCGATCTTCCTATGAACAAATAATAAGTCGTAGCAGCAGTTTCACTAAATGATTCAACGAACTGCTCGGCATTATTTATTCTGAATTTGTTTGTTATTATTGCTGCCATTTTAGTTTCCCATTAATTAAGTGTTCTTTCATATTATTTATAAGAGTTTACGAAGGCTCTTGGGTGATGTCAGTAGGAAACGCAAAATTATTTCTATGATTTAAATTACTATTAGTTCCTTCTAAATCTTGTAATCTCATAGTTTCTCCGTCAACATTTGTATTCAAAGTTCCTGTAAATCTTAATTGTGCCCAATCTGCTAGTGTTGTACTTGCAGAAATACCAAATTCACTTGCAAGAACACCTGATTCATTTTCTAATCTGATATTAGAATCACCTGTTTCTGTATGACCCTCTAGTAATATAACGTTATTGTGGGCATATCTGATAAAAGGTGCTCTTAAATTTCTTTGTCTTGGACCTGCATATGCAAAACCATTACTTACATCTACATTTCTTACTTTATAACTATTTAAACTATAAAAACTATTTCTACTTCTTTGTTCAGTTTCAATTGTAGTTTCTGGTGATAAATTTAATGCCTTTTGTGTATTTGTTGTTGGATCTCTGTAATCATTTTGAGGTTCAATAGCAACACCTGTTCTTGCAACTGCTGATGATAGTTTAGTTTTACCATCTAACTCAACACCATTACTCATACTTCGTAAACCAACACCTGTTCTTCTATCAAACAATGTAGAGAATAAAGTATTTAATCTCATGTAGATAGGACTATCAACTGTGCCAGAGAATAATCCAGAAGATAGTGAAGCACCAACTGGTTGTTTAATTTGTGCGTCTAATCGTGTTGCAATATTCACTTCTCCAGTTACAAAGAAACCAGAAGGATGAACTGCTTTCTTAATTGAATCTCGCCATTTATCAATCGCCTCTGATACTTTTACAACATAAGAATAATCTTGATAGTATAAACTATCTTGAATTTTTTTTGTAAGTTCTGAAAGTTGTCCATCTTGACTAATGTATCTACCTTTTGTAAATATATTTGTTGCAATTGAAGATGTGCCAGTTAGTGGATCTGATTTCTCTACAACAGCAGTTTCACCACCAGAAAAAGTAACTGTGTCGCCTGCTTCTAATGCGCCTGATGTAACTGTGTATTTTAAAAGAGGTGCTGTAAAATCTACTACTGTTCCTGTTGCACCACTTACATTACTCGTAAATGTTTCATCTTCAGTTATCGAGCCTGACGCTGATTTGACAACAGCATAATGTGGAAACACTAAAGTTGGCGCTGATGTAAAATTAATACCATGTTCAATAATACCTAATGATGTTGCACGACCTATCTCAGCACCGTAAGGTATAACAGTTGCACTTGCACCATCAAAAGTTTCACTTAATATATTACCACCACTTTCTAATTCTATTCTACCTGCACCTGTGCCATCTCCTTCGACAGCAACTGTGGTTTCTTGTTCATCTAAAATATTACCAGTATTTCTTTGAAACTCTAAATGATCTGGTTGACCATCAGAACCAGGGCTACTTTCTAATTCTATAACAGCTAGTCTTTGTAGATTTGTTTGTGATTCTAATCCTAAGAATCTATCACCAACTGTAATCGTTGCAGTAGGTAATGTAGTGTATCCACCACCACTTGCAATCATTCGTATGTCAGTTATATCACCAACACCTGTGCTGTTCTCTTGAACTATTTTATCACCAATCGTTCCTATTCTAGATAAAGAATCTTCTAATATGATATGTTCATCTTCTTCAATATTATAAGGAACATTTAATTGTGATTCTTGATTTAAAATAAAGAATGTATCTGAAACTTGGTTATCATCATCTTCAGCCAATAAATGACCAACTTCATTTTCTAATTCAAATCTAATTTCATTTTCAACCTCTTGTGAAGCAGAATCTAAAAATTTACCAATTGTTCCATCGGCAAAATCTTCTAATAATAAATCACCAGAGCCACTACCTGTAATTGTTCCTGATTCTAATTCTACATGAATAGAAACACTTCCTGTTTCTGGTGCAAAACCACCACCAACAACAGCAACTTTTGCTTCTGCTGTTCCTGAACTAAAAGTAATTGTATCACCTATCTCATATCCTGTACCAGCAACATTAACAATAACTTCATCAACACCACCACCAGATATATCATCTACTTGGATACGAGCACCAGTTCCTGCACCACCTGATATTGTTGCTTCATCGCCTACTGTTAAAGTACCACCATCATTTGTAATTGAACTTGAAGAAACAGCTTGACTGATTGTTAAATTTATGAGATTATCAGAATCTAGATTACTAATACCTGAAATTGTTTGACCATTTACAAAAGTTCCAGTCGTTGTTTCTGCATTTATTTCTACTTCGGTTACAACTATTGAGCCTTCTTGAAATCTTGTAATATTTTCTACGATTGCTGTGGCAACATTGATTGTTGCATCGGCAGGATCATTTGACTGTGTGATTACTTGACCAATTAAAAATATAGGATTGTCAATTGCTTGTGCTGTTGTTTGTGTGCAACGAAGAAAATTATTTGTAGAAAATTTACCATCAGATACTCGCAACATATCAACTGATGGTTTGTAGATTTCTGAATTTTCATTAAACAGTAATCTAAAAAATACTTGATGAGCTTTATCAGTACCTTTTGATCTATATAATGATTTTACATTTTTAATTAACTTTCTTCTATTAACAGCACTATCAGTATTTGTGGGAATACTATTAAGAAACTCTTCCTTCATTTGTGTTAAGAAGTCAGATATTGTGTGATCTGGATCAGAGTAATTTAAAAGTTGTTGTATGTTCTCAATTGGATTTGCACGATACTTACCCACAATACCAGTCGCACCTGATGTGGCACCTGTTACAGTTTCACCTGTAATAAAACCATTGTTAGCAGATATTATGTATTTTGAATTAGTAAAATTTTCAGATAAAATTGTTGCTGTTGCACCTGACGTAGCGCCTGTAATAATTTCTTTCTTTTGAAATGTTCCTGAAAATGTGTTTTCTTCTTGAACAAGTTTATCATTAGCATCTAAACCAAAACTATCTGTTCTTTCTAGTAAAGCAAAATTATCAGTTGTTCCTTCACCCTCTAAAAGAATATTATCAACAGCAGTAAAAGATGATATTTGAAGTTCAGCAGATTCTAAAAAAAGATAGTATGAGGATATAAACTCGGCAAATTTAGGATGATCTTCTAAGACAAACTCAGGTAATTGTTTTTTTACTAAGTTTGATACTTTTCTTTTATTCGTTTTTTTAAATGTAGTCATTGTTATCCATTAGTATGATGAATAACTACTAGTGGTTGTATAAGTTGTTCCTGCCTGTGAAGATCCACTTTCTACAACATCTATATCACCATTTATAGTTGAGTTTGCCGTATCTATTTGTAATACCTGATTACGAACAGGCACAATATCATTAGAATTAGGAATAGCAAATACTCTAAACAAAGTGCTAGCAACACCATCTATATTTGAAATACTTGTAATATTTGCTGATGTTAATACTACCTCACCAGTTGAATAATTTACAGTACCAAAAGATGAACTCGTATATATTCTTGTAGTGCCACTTAAATAATAAACTCTTAAATTACCTGCACCATCGTCATCTAAAAAATGTTCATTCGTAGAACTATCGTTATTAATTTTAAAACCAGTTGATGATATCACACCACCGCCACTTGCATTATGACCACTATGTGGATTGTAAAATGCGTTATTAAATGATACTGTATATTTGAGTGATGAGTTTAAAGTAGGTGTAATTGTTTTATACATTTTAACAGTTGTAATATTACTTAAAATAGATGTATCAGCCTCGTTGATTAATTGTAGTAATTTAGAGTATCTAAAAACACCTGTAAAGTTTTCTAGTGTATCATTGTTATAAGTCGCTATTGCTGCTAATACATTTGTTGCAAGTGTAGTAGAATCTTTTGTTGTTGCAGTTGTATCATATTTAAAAGTTGTATCTAATGTTATAAAAGTTGTTTCTGGATCTATAATCGCAGGTCTCACAGAAGCAACAGCAAACTGTTTAAGACTATTAACAATACTTGCTTTTGTAGATTCTGTTAAATTAGTTCCTGATTTTGCTTTGATTGAAATAAAAACTTTACCATACTCTGGTGTGGCAGCATCCTCGCCACCATAAACTTGAACTGCTTGAGCATTTGCATACAGTCTTTTAACTAAAACTTTATAATCATCAGCTGTAACTGCTCTATCTTGTGATGTATAATCTCTTGGTGCATTATATTTAATTGATGTAATCGATTCTGGATCAGCACCGCCACTTGCATTATCAACTGTTGTAATAGTTGCATTTGAAAACCCACCTATTGTTCCACCTAGACTAAATGTTGTAGCACCGTTTGCCTCTGTTCTATTTGTATTAATGTAATCAAAAATAATTATGTTACCATCAGCGACTGTTTTTCCTAAAACACCATCACCAAAATAAACTTCGAATCTACCATTTTCAACTTCTTGTAAAAAATAAACTTTAGATGTAGAATCTAATCCTGTGATACCGGTTGCAAGAGTGTATGTGTTTGTTGTAGAATCTGAACTAGATTCTTGAACTTTAACAGTTAATGTGCTTGTGTCAACATTATTATTTGGTATAATAAATCTTTGGTCTATATCAGATGTGTTTACTGTATATTTAAAATTTAAATATGTGCCTTCAAAAATATCTACATTACTAAACTTATAAACACCATCAACAGGTGTAATACTAATATCAGCATTGTTTACAAAATTGTATGCTGTGCCATCGACAGTAGTTGTAAATTGTGTTCCTCTTGACATAGTGAGTGTAGCGCCTGTAGCGTTATTGACAACGACATCAATTTTTGCTTGAGAAGCTATAGCACTTGTTGGTGTATAACCTACTTGTTTTGCTTTTGATACTACACTTGCTCTTACATCAGCACTATCTAAAAACATTTCATTTGCTAACATATTAGCATTGAATCCCATATAGTGTGTGTTGTATGCTAATATGTCTAAAAGAACTGACATACCAGAACCTTCAAAGTCATAATCTCTAAACTCATCTTGTTGTGATAAAAAGTTTTTTAAGTTTGCTTTTATACCGTCAAAATCTAATTCTGATATTTCTAATTTTGTTGCCATTCTATCTTAATCTTTCTAAAAATGCTTCTACATCAACTCTCTCTGGAGTGTTTACAACGAAAAAAGATATTGAAGCTCTATATCCATTTCTTTCAATAAACGGTTGCACATTTATTTGAACTAATCTTGCTCTAGGTTCAAAGTTTTTTATTAATAAATCAATCTGTTTAGAGATTGCATGGGTCATTTGTGGAGTGATATTTTCAAACAACATCGCTCTCAGATTAGAGCCAATCTCAGGATGAAAAGGTCTCTCATAATGATTAGTGTTGATTAGATTTCTAACACTTCTTTTTACAGCCTCAATATCTGAAAGTTTTTGAATATCTTTTGTAGCAGAATTTATTTGAAAATCTAAATCTAAATCACGATAGATTTTAGCACTTCTTTTACTTTCATTACTTTGAGTTGCGTCATACCTTGACATTTATAATCTCTCCTTTGGTATATTTATATTCTATCCACCAACATTTACATCACCAGATCCACCTACTCTAGCATGACCACAAGTATCGTCATCAGTTGTTCTGTTTACAGCAATACCTTCTGCCTTAACAGTCGAGGATCCATTTGATGTTGACCAAGCACCAGCTGCATGAACACCTAAACCGTGTCCTGTACCTTTTGATCCATTAACAGAAAGTAGTTCACCATTACATCTTACGGATGATTGAGGAACAGAATTAATTTTTCCTCCTGCAGAGTTAGAATCACCGTTTCTTTGTGCTGCTGGCATTATTTTTTCTTCTTAGTTACTTTTTTCTTTTTTATAACAGGTGCTTTTTTCTTTTTAGGTTCTTCAACTTTTTTTTTCAAACCTAATAGTTCTAAAATTTTCATTTACTTGCCTTTTTCTTTGTAGCCTTTTTTGTTTTCTTAACTGGTGCTGAAACCTCTTCAACAACAGGTTCTTCAACGATTGGTTTTTGAACTAATGCTGGTTTAGTTACTTCTAATCCTTGCATATCAACTTTACCTTCGCTGATTAATTTATTTCTATTTTCAAGATGTTTAGGTTGAATCTTTTCCTTATTGCCACCATTGTATGCAACAGCATGACCTTCGCCCATAAGTTTAGCTGTTAGTGTATCACCATCATTAAGTCTAAAATCACCTAAGATACGACCAAACTTACCTCTCATTTCTTCGTTACCATCACCTTTAACTTTTGATATTAAAGTTGAATCAGCACCGAGTAGATGTTTTACTCTTTCTTTTGCAGCTAGACCAAAAATCTTCTCAACAGGATCACTAGTTCTTGATTCAGGAGTATCAATGCCCATAATTCTTACTCTTTCATCATTGAGCCAGATACCAAAACCTAAGTCTATGTCGATATCAACGGTATCACCGTCAACAACTTTTCTAATTTTGCATTTATACTCGTACATTTTGATTTTCCTTTATTTTTTACATAAACTATTTATAAGTGCTTTACAAAACCTTTAAAATATTGTATAATAGAAGAAAAATTTTATGATTCTAAAGAAAAAGAACAAAAAGCGAACAAAATCTCTCAAACAAATTCTAGGAATGAAGATCATTTCAATAAAAAAGACAATTATTCCACAAAATCGCAAAAAATAAAGGGTTTTTTACCATTTTTCTCTTGACATTACGCCTTTTTCGTGTTAGCTTATACATAATGAACGAAAAAACGCAGAAAATAAGGGTTTTTAAGACAGCGACAGAGTGCGCCCCTAAATTGTTGAAAAATAAAGGTTTTATTCCACATAATAATCCATTTTTTTCTTGCAATATGCTTTTTTTCGTGTATAATGGACACATATTAGAAAAAAAGTAAAGGAAACTATATTATGAAAAATGTAAAACCATCAGAAAATATTAAAGACGGTATCGCAAAACTGATTGCAGCTTCGATTGAAGATTACAATGAGTTTTGTGATAATAAAAATATGCAAGAAGAATTTGCTAACTCATGGTCTGTAAAAGAAGGGCAAAAGTTTATCAAAGTTTGTGCTAAACATTCTGTTCACTCTTTTATAGTGAAAAAAGATATGTTCACACCAGGGGGACAACCACGTTTTAAGAAAGGTGATGTTTTAAAGGCCGCAAGTTGGGCTGCACCTGCGTTAAATCAACCAAGAGGTAATGTACTTGAAGGTAATTACCCAATGCAATGGACTGGTCCATTATATTTAAGATAGTCGAAAGGAAACTATATTATGAAAAAACTACAATTTAACAATCTTGACTTGATACTTGACTGGATCAAAGAACCAAGTCATAAGGAACATTTGTTCCTTTTAGAAGCTGCGATTGCAAAAGCAAAAGGCAGCGCTAAGTCTGAACTTTCTATTGGTCAGAAAGTTTCTTTTGGTAGACCTAACGGTCGCCAACACATTGGTATTGTTGAGAAAATCAACATATCAAAAGCTGTTGTAAATTGCAACGGTAGTAAATGGCGTGTGCCATTCTCTATGATGAAAGAGGTTGCTTAATGAGTGCCTTCTTATCTGTAATTGGTATCATATGTATGATACTTTCTGTGGGGGCCATTGACGGCCCTACACTAGAAACATCAGGCAATAATTTTGTTTTATGTTTTGTACTTGCAATCGTAGGAATCATGTCAATGTTTCTTGCACTAATAAATCAATCAAAGGAGATTAAATAATGGGAAAAGTGAAACAATGGGCACAAGATTGTGCCGAAGAATATCTAGACAATCTAGAATCAAAAGTAAAAAGTAGAACTATCTCTGTCGACCAGGCAGTTGATATGGCTAAAAAATCAGATGTTGATTTTGCCTTAATAGGTTTTGATGAATATGATTTTGAAAATGATTTATACTGTTATCTTTCAGATTCACTAAATCAAAAAGGCATGGAGGTATTACAATGATAGACACTAATCAGATCATGAGCGAAGTAATGGTAGATAATACAGTTGAGACTATTGCAAGAATGGATTTAAAACAAAGAGATTTGTTTATTGAAGTTTTATCAGATAAATGGCCTGAACTCGCAAACAAATTATCAGTTAGTATTGAAGCAAATTTATTAGAAAAGGATAGTAATTATGATTATTAAAATAGAAGATGATGTAACCGTAACTGGAAAATTCGGTGCGAGTACAAGATATGGAAAAATAACTGACATATCAATTGCAACAAAGACCGGTGATCCTGCAGGTGAATTAGGAACACAAATAAGTGAATACGATACTGAACTTAATTATCCAGGATCGATTTCATATGTAACCGAGAACGGTGACCAGTATTGGGCATACTTCTCACAAATTGAAAAGGACATATAATGATAGGTGAAGAAAGATTTATTACTGCTATATTAACACAGGCAGTTGAGGATGCTTCTTATACAGGCAAAAGTAAAAAGTATTTGAAACATAAAGTTGACGCCATGGATTGGTTATTAAACGAAGATAATGAAGATCATGATGTCTTTATAAATTACTGCACTATGATAGGCGTATCGCCATCTAGAGTTCAAAACAAAGTTAGAGTTCATTTGAATCCAAAACTAACAACAAAACAAAAAACAATTATGAAAGGACTACATTAATGATAGATTACAAATTTAATGAGAATCAAATAATACATGATATTAAAACTTATGTTGACAAAACATATGATTCACATTATGCACAAACTAAAAACTATCAAGCGACTGAGATTATTATAGATCAAGGTCATGGCACAGGTTTCTGTATGGGCAATATTTTAAAGTATGCTCAAAGATACGGCAAGAAAGAAGGTCGTAATAAAAATGATCTAATGAAAGTGATACATTATGCAATCATACAATTATCACAAGATCATTATAAAAATGATTCGCCTTTACAATCACCATTGATTGAGAAGTATAAAAATGTTTAAGTTTATTCTAGGTATGATTGTCGGTGGATTTATTGTACATATGAATCCTGATATACTGATAGACATACTTGCTTTTCTTCTATCCAAGCTAGCTTAGCTAGCCTCTTAGAAGGACGCACATGACTACTTATAAAAAATAAGATCCTCATATTTGGGGGTGTAGTTCAGTTGGTTAGAACGCTTCCCTGTCACGGAAGAGGCCGAGGGTTCGAGTCCCTTCACTCCCGCCATCTCATAAACGCATAGTAGCTGTATAGGACTAACAACACAAACCGATGGCAAAGTCATCTATATATTTGTGAATGAAAGGAATACTATGCAATCAATTATACAATTCTTCACATCAATGGGTAAAGTTTTTAACGGCACTAATATTGATAATGTGGATCCAAATCTTGTTCGCTACTTCCGAACTGAATATGGCTCAGGGTGGAAAGACGAACTCAATTTTCACATATACAACATCAATCAAAAAAAAGGAGATTAACTAAAATGAGAAAACCAATATGGGCAGGATCATCAAGCTCACAAAGTTTCAAATATTCAAATCTAAATCTTTTAAGAATAGCACTTGCAGGCGCCACATCAGGTTGGCAAAGTAAGAGAGTATGTTTATGGTAAAAGAACTTTTAGAATGGATTAAAAATTATAATCTGTATGAATCAAAAGAACAGATTATTGAAAACTATTTAGCGAAATCGAAAGATCACGCTGATTTAGATTATAGAATGAAGCAATTAGATCGTGCTTCGTTTAACGGAAAAAATCACTCATTCTTGTATAGACATCTATACTAGAGAAATTCTATAAAAAAAGTATCTTATAGCCGCCGCCTAGGTGATTTGTAAAGGTACGTCTGTATGATAGTACCCCCTCGATTTGAGGGGATACCGTCTAATATTCTTAAAACGAAAATTTAGTTCCGATTGACCACGAATGTGTATCAGTAACAGAACCTTCATTATCCGCCATTTCAGTTTCAGCATATAATTTTAAATCTGCTGAAAGATCGTGTGATAGACCAACAGTTGTAAAAGCGCCTGTTCCTTCTTTATCGCCATATCCGACAGATAACATTTTAAAAGAACCAGCAACTTCCCATGCTGTTAAATCAGTAGCAGCGTCTTTCATTGTATAACTAGAAGCGATAGATAAATCATCGCTAATCTCAGTAGTCATTCCAACACCATAATAGAATGTATCGTTAGCTTCATCAGAAGCAAGACCACCAGATATACTGACACCATCTACAATATCTACGGAAGCAGACCACTCATAAGAATCAACGCCATCTTTACCAGAAGCACCATCAACAACACCTAAAGCGTTAATTGAAACTTGTCCTAATGATTTCGAATATGCGATTGAGTTTGAACTTCTTGTTCCATAAGAGAACGAAGAACTACCACCATATACTTCAAAGATACTTGCTGTACTAGCAACATTATCTGTAAATGGATGTGATTGACGACCAAGTGATATATCACCTATACTGTTTGCACTTAGACCAACATATGCTAGTCTTGAATCAAAAGTGTTCGAACCAGAATCATCTGTATCTACACCAACTTCTAATTTTGCAAACCCTATAACTGATTGACCTTCAACACCAATATCGTCAATATCAATACCGATTTTAGAACCGTTATCTTCTAACTTATTGTAAGCATTGCCAGATGAATCTTCATCATTTGACCACTTGTAATTGAATGTACCGTAGGGCGTTATTTCAGCTGCGGTTGCAGCTGTCGTGAAAAGTGCTACTAGACCAGCAGCAATATATTTAATCATTTTACTTTCTCCTTAATTGAAAGAGGTTTTTGATATCTCGCTCACTTTCGTGTCATGATATATTGTTTTATTTATATGTGTGAGGTATTAGTTATTGACGGGAGCGTTTGCACGCCATTGATAACAAGACCAATATCTTGCTGTTGTCTTATCTTTTGCTGTATCACAATTATGTCTTGCACGAAAAGATTTTCTACGAGCAGGATCGTCTCGTTTAATACTTAAACCTGTTGTATCACCAAAAGAAACTTTAATTACATTACCTTTTTTATTCTTTACATAGACATAGAACTTCTTACTACCACCTCGTATCGGGTCATTCAGTTTCACCTTCTTACCTTGATACTCTGCTTCTGTAATCTCTAAATCTTTATAAGTGTTTTCACAAAGACAATCAATTGCTTCTACTTGTTTAAATGTTTTCATATTGAATATTTATAAGAGATTTTTCCAGAGGATTTTTTTACGATTTTTTTTCTACGTTTTTGGCTGAGTTTTCACATAGATAAAGGTCTTGTTGCAATACCCACAAGTAACCTCGTTCTTCTCTCCGATTCTATAATATACAAGAGGGTGATCTTCTGCTTCTCCACAGGTCACCTCTCTTGTATGTACTATTTCTTTACCAACCGCCATCATCTTCTGCTATTTTATCGTCAACTGTTTCTACACGATTATATTCGCTTTTATCTTGACTAATCATATAGCACATGGCCTGTATATCTTGTATCATATTGTCAATCGCAGACTGAGACGCTTTTGGTATACCATACTTCATAGTGTCTAGTTTATCTGCCTTTTCTTTAATCACTCTTATCTTCCATATAAAATCACTTACTTTGTGTAACAATGTCTTTCCCCTTATTAAATAGTTCTAACTGTATATTCTTATACCTCGCCTGCGTTTCTTTCTTGCTCTTTCTACTCTGTCGTAAAGTCATACTATGTAAACGATCTTTTACTTTGAGTTTTTGTTTCTTGAGGTCTGTAATCAATTCTCGATTATGATAATTCTTACGTTCTAGATTCTCGATTTGTTTATCTAGATTTTTATGTAGAGCTTGTGCTCTGGCGTCATAAGCAGTTGTCATATATTCTCCTTCTCCAAAAAAAAATTTGAATAAACTTCCAAACAGGTACTCCTAGTTTAGAAGTCTGTCATAATTATTTAGTTGTTTCAGGAGGTATGTTATGTAATGTCAAACAGATCCCTTACAGTACTCAGCAGGTACTGCTCAGATTTTGCATACACTAGTTTAGTTCTATCTCGTTGCCATTAATATCTTGTAGCGTTGCGTTCATTTGATGTGTGTTCTCAGCACTCTCTGTCTTACTCTTAGATGTCTCTGTGATTGCACCACCTACTTTAATGTTTAACGCCTGTGCAACATCTATGTTCATGTTCTTACCTGCCTTGATATTTACATCACCTTGTTGGCTGATAAGGTTAATATCACCCTCTTGTACTTCTACATTGACATTCGCACCTGCCCCTACTTCTATGATATAGTTGTTACTTGTCTGCCCTTTGTTGTTGACCTTTACTCGTAGGCCGCCGTCAATTGTTTGTCTCGCTGTGCCTTGTATATGACAGTAATTGTCTGCTGATATGATATTATAGTTGTCTTTCTTTACTCTTGTGATCTTTGTGCCATCGTCTGCAATCTCGTAACCTGTGCCTGAACTATGGCGTTCATGTATTCGCTTAGCCCCTACTGTATCATCATATTCTCGTAGATGGCCGCCTTCGGTCTCCATTACATGATTATAAGGGTATTCGGCAGCATAGGTGGTCTCAGGTTCGTTCCAAAACGTACCATCGTCTGCATTTACTACATCATCAACGACTGTGGTAGCGTCTGTATTTGCCACCCCGACCGCAAGGTCTCGATCTGCTTTTCGTAGGGTTAACGTAGGGTGAGGGTTTTCTTCGTTATTGACTGCCAATCGATTTGTGTCAGGTTCGTTCTCGTATTTCGGATAGTTTGCATTGAGACGATCTTGAAAACCCTTCGAGCCGTCCTTTGTAGGCAAACTCGAAGGAACGCCGGGCAAAGTCCCCATGACAATAGGCGTCTGAGCGTCTGCACCGTCTTGAAAGAAACCTACAACCCATGTGCCTTCGACAGGTCCGAGCGGTGTTTGCCCTATGCCTGATATAGTTGCACTTGTAATAGGGTTCATCGGGTGAGCCCAGGGTAGATCCTCTGTCTTTAAATCTTCGTGTATCTCTGTATGATATCCTAGACAACGAACTCTCACTCGCCCTAGTTTCTGTGGGTCTTGTCGATCTTCTACGACACCCACGAACCATTGAAATCCTGACTTGCCCATAAAATTCTGTTGCATTATTTTTTCTCCTGCTCCGATACCTGTCGGACTTTAATCCGTTCGGAAGCTGTTATTTTCGAGCATTTCTTTGCTTGACAATACACTCTCTTTATGCTATACTGTATATGTGAATAACTCATGAATTTTGCTTGTTTTTCTTACCTTTTCGACCTACGCTTTTTGAAGGATTCAGATGTAAACCATGACGATTACTATAATGTAAACTATCATGATTGTCAAGCATATTCGACCATGGTGTTCTAGAATCCCCTTTAAGATCATAACTGCGACCCTTGAATAGCCGTAATAGAATACGTTTAACATAGTAATAAGGTCTTGTCAAGCGATAAACCGTATAATCATAATCTCTTTGTTTCATCATACTAGGACTATTTATACTGATGTGTTGAGAGTATTGGGTGGTGACCTATGAGGAAAAATCTTTCGAATGTCTGTGGGTGTGAGAATTATTTACCGTATGTTATCTTATTCAATTGATGATATTGTGTGTTTTCGTTATTTGTTGTGCCTGTAAAGTTTCTGACTGATTGACCAGGTAGTTGTTCTCTTACTGAATCTTTGCGACATTCAAGTATCATCTTATAATCTTGTTTACTTACTCTGTGTCGTATCTTTGTAATGATATAGCGACCACTATATTGAGGATCATA
>VMHT01013988.1_pt1 | contig 16807 bp, 26 predicted proteins | sample 4693611 | NCBI WGS metagenome assembly VMHT01 (sample SAMN12280063, study PRJNA550983) | marine metagenome | isolation source: seawater sampled from same location over 5 years 0.02-0.2 micron viral filtrate | place: USA: collected off the coast of southern California halfway between the port... ...
AATGAAAGCTAAGAATAATTAACTTTACTTGGGTAGTTATATATTTATTTTAGGTGATAATATAATTTATTGGGGTTAAATATGAAACACAGCAAACAACGTAATGTTGGCATTATGTTTGAAATACTCAATCATGCAGTTTTAAATGAGATTTCAAAAGGCCATAATAAAACGGCTGCTGGAATTTTTTCTGTTATAAAGAAACACTTTATGTCGGAAACAGAGATTTCAAAAGCATATAGAGTTTATTCGCAACTATTATATAGTGAGGCAAGAAATCCTTATTATGCATCTCGATTTTTTGGTGATTTAGTTAAAGAGTATCATAAAACTGTTGATGATTCAAAGCTTTACATTGAAAATACAAAACTATTAGATGAGATAAGTAGAGTTTGTAATCGTAAAAACATAATGAAGGTCACCGTCCCTAACTATAAATTATTTGCCAGCTTCAATATTCTGATTAATGAAAACAATGTTAATCAAGGTGGTCAGTATCTTACCTCCCGTGATAGAATGGCTTGTGAACAAAACATTTTTGAACACTTGGTAGAAAACAAAGAAGCCAAAAGAATTAAAGAGGCTAACGCTCACCACACTGATAAACCAAAAGAACAACTTCAAACAGAAACTCTTGCTTTAGGTATCGCCTTAAAAAACTTTGATAATAAGTATGGTAAACTTCTTACCACTGAACAGAAAGATTGTTTAGTTAAGTATTACACAACCAAAGATGATAAAAACTTTTCTACTTGGATTAAGAAAAGAGTTGGCAACATTCTTGACGAGGTAGCAGATAAGAAGGCTAGTATAGATAATCAAAAGATTCTTACCAAGGTTGAACTTGTAGAACAAAAATTAAGAGGCATTGTGCAAGAAGAAATCATTTCCACCAACAGTTTAAAAGACATACTGCTTAGTTTGGAAATGAAAGATAACCTTAAGATGTTTTAAGATATGTCTATTTTATCTCAGCAGATTAAGATGAGTCAAGCCATGGTTAATGGTGAAACTATTGAAGCACATGCAGGTGATGATTGGGTAACTGAAAATATAACTTCTTCTCAAAAAAGAAGCTCTGATATTGATTCAGATTTAATTAGTGGTTTTTTCCCTGGCGGCATGTACCCAGATAATAGATCGGTTATTATGGGTGATGGCATAGTTTCCAGTGTTGGTGGTAGTGAATCTATTCAAAATAGTAGAACAGCGGCACAATTAGGATAAAACAAAAGTAATAAAATTACGGAGATAGTAAATGAGTATTTTAACTGATCAAATATATGGTGGAGTGGCAGCCACAGACGCTTCTACCGAACCGATGCGTGCAGAACGTAAACCCTTTGGAAATTTACCATCAAAAGAAGGCACAGAAAGCCCTTTATTTAGTGGTTTTACTTATGCAAAAGACACAGAAGCGGCAACTGCTTTTGAAAACGGTGCTGAGGCTGAAAAGAATAGTCCTACCGACATACGCCAGTTAGCAGATGAAGTTGCTTTTTTTAACACGACTACTTATGGTACAGCGGGAAGCTTTGCAAAATTGAATAAAGCCACGAACACTGTTTTAACAAATTTAGCCAGATTCGTTAATAATGGTGACGGGTCGGAAACTGCTACTACATGGAATAATAGTGAAATGAAAACTAGTTTTGTACAAGATGGTAGTGGAACAAGAAATCAACTTGCTCGTAGTGAATATACTAATGATAGTGGTTGGAAGAACGAACTGTTAGGTAATGGGTTTGATGCAGGGCATAAGTATGAAGTAAAAAATGTATACATTGATCAAGTTACTTTAGACGGTGTGCCTGTCGCGCCTGCCTCCCCGGATTTTGGTGTTTTCACTCGGCCTGATACGGGGGAAGAGATACGATTAGCAGATTTGAATCAAGATGGAATAATTAACCTTGACGATTTTTACCTATATGCTGATCAGCAAGGTGAAGGAAGTTAATAAAACATAAATGAAAAAAAGTAAAAAAGAGGTATCAACAACAGGAGGTGTGGCAGGTTACAGTGCGCCGATGAGTGCTCAAGGTAACGCCACACCTAAAGAATTAAATAGAAGAAAGAAACAGGTGAGGAAGCTAGTGAAAAATACCAAAAGAAAAAAGGTTAAACCTTTTGATAAGAACGAGGAAACATTAGACGAAAAATCACATGATATGATTCGTGACACCATTTTTGAAATTCTTTTAGAACAAGGTATACCAGAAGAAAGAATGGAATATGTTATTCGCCTTTTTGAAGGTCTTTCCAAAAACCTCAATACAAGTCTAGCATATACTCGTATGTTTATTTTAGATTCTCTCAAAATGGATATAGCTACCGGCGGTGCTGACTTAAACGCTAAGAGAGCAAAGACAGAACTCAACCATGTTAGAAAATTAGTAAACGATTTGGATACACTGATTGAAAAAATATATATGTTAAACAGACATAAAGCTGACTCACATAACGCTTAAGGAAAGACAATGACAGAGATATTAAAGGATAGTGGTCTTCTTCATAACTTTATGATTTTTGAGTATGAAGATGTTCAGCCTTCTAAATCTAGTGATGGTATCGTCACAATGAAAGGTATTATACAGAAGGCACAACAACCCAACGCAAATAACCGCATTTATCCCAGACCCATTCTTGAAAGGGAGGATGCAAAGTATCAAGAACTGATTAAGGAAAGAAGAGCGTTAGGTGAATTAGATCACCCCGATTCTCCCATTGTGCAGCTGGAAAATGTAAGTCATGTTGTTACTGAAACTCTTTGGGAAGGTGATGATCTAATTGGAACAATAGAAGTGTTGGATACTCCTAAAGGTCAGATATTAGAAAAGCTTATTGGTAGAGATATTAAGTTGGGTATTTCATCAAGAGGTTTGGGTAGCACAAGCCGTACGAATGAAGGATACGATAAAGTAGAAGATGATTTCAATCTCGTCTGTTATGACATGGTAAGCAACCCCTCTACATCTGGTGCATACATGAACCTACAGGAAAGCAGAGAATATAAAACATTAGTGAATCAAAATAGAATGGTCTTACTAGATGAAATTCTCAATGACATATTGGAGCTGTAAGGATGAAAATCAAAGAGATAATTAAAGAAGCTAAAGCACAATTTGGAGGTGAAGTCATTGACGTAAGAGATTTGCCTGATAAGATGCAAAGAAAAGTCAGTGATGTTGTTAAAGATATGGGTTTGCGTTCTTACACAGTAGAAGATGATTTGAAGGGTCAGTGGATTTATATTGTATTTAAAGGTGGCCCAAAAGGAAGTCAAGGGCAGATGTTTGATCTTGATAATCTTAGTAACGCTAATCAAGCCGGTGCCGAAATTATGTTGGTTAAGAATAAGGAAGTGGCTTTAGCGTTGAGACAAAGAGGATAGGTAATGGAAGTTAAAGAACCTAAATGCGAATGCGAAGAGTGTAAAGACTGCATCTGTGATTCATGTGGGTGTGATGGATGAAACTAAACGAAGTTTTAGATGAAGCAAAAAGGATTCCAAGAAAAAAGGGTCAACATAGAAAGTCATCTAGTCATAGTGATTTGTATACGGATGAAAACCCTAAAGGAACAATCAAAGGGTTAAAGTTCGCAACAGTAAAGGATGCTAAGGCATCTGTTAGTAAAATAAGAAGTAGTGGTAAGTCACACGCTCATAAAATACAAGCAGCAGTTGCAATGGAACAAAGAGCAAGAGAGATGGGTAAGGCTTCAGCGGCTGGTGTTTATCGTTCCTTTATTAATGGAATGAAAAAGAAAACAAAAAAGAAGTAAGACTTTTATATGAAACTAAAAAATATATTAGAGGGTGAGTTCCAATCAAGCGGACCAACAACAGGTTATTTGGGTAGAAGCCCAGCTATGGCCTCTGTTTATAATTATGGTTATAAAGGGTATTACACAGGTGTAGATCCGAATCTAGCAGCAGTAGCAGATGAGGCTATACAAGATCAGTTGATTGATCAAGCAATAGATTTAATGTATAGTAAGTATCCCGATATAGTAAGTAACAAAAAAGTGAAAAGACATTTTTTACAGATGTTGGTAGGTAAAATTACACAAGGTGATTTAAGAGACAGAGTTGATCTTAATTCGTTTATAAAGAGACTTAAAAAAACAAGAGGTGTGGAGACAGTTTAAATGAAAATTTCAAAATCACAATTAAGAAAAGTAATAAAAGAACAGGTTAGTGCATTCTTTGTGACCCCACAACCGTTGGGCACTGTAGGTCGCACCAAAAACTTAGAAATGTCTTTAAACAACAAGATTAAAGATGTTGACATTAACGAAGAAGCACTTAAAGATATTATTCGTCAAGTTATAGATGATGTAGAAAATTCATCTCATAACAGAATGGTCGGTGAAGTATCTGGTGTTGATTCAATGAAACCCAACGATCCACATACTCCCGAAGATGAAGCAGAAAAAGATGCTGCTGATGATGTGATGGAGGCAAAACTAGTGCCTGAAGGTAAGAAGGCTAAACTAACTGACAAGGTTCTTGACAATCCATCTACTATTAAACTTATGAATCCAAGCAAAAAGTCAGAGACTTTTGTTATTTTTTCAAGAAATACAAAAGGTATGCGTGGAAAACAAGATAAGTTTTCTATGGTTGTCATTGATAAAAACGGAATGATTATTGATGACTTTGGTTCACACCCGATGGAACAGGGTGCTATGAAGTTTGCTAAGGCAAGAGGTTTTACAAAAAAAAAAGTAGCTGAGAGTTTTAATATAGCACCAGCCGATCAAGGTAAAGAAAAGGCTAGTGTTATTGGAACAAACGAAGCACCAGAGTTGGGTGTTACATCTACAAACCCCAAGAGTAAGCAAATAATTAAGAAGATGCATGATTTGGTTACGAAGAGGTTGAAACTCAAAACAGTTGAGTCGATTGAACCAATTAAAGGTGGGGTGGCATTTATTTTTGGTGATAAAGCTGAAGCAACTAAGATGGCTAAGTATTTAAAGAGTATGGGTGCTTTGGGTAGAGTTACTCCCTTGGTTCGTGGTAATAGAACAATGGTTAGTTTGAGAGTTCCACAAAAGATGGGTGAGGAACTACCATTATATAGTGATTACGCTAACAAGCATAAAGATTGAGGATAAAAAATGAAAATTAGAAGAACAGAACTCAAAAGATTAGTAGAACAAGTTATCAGTGAAAGAGAAGAAGGTGCTGATAAAATGTATAAGGAACGTAGAAAAGAAATTGATCGTTTGGTTAAGAGTTTACAAACATCTTTGAAAAAGATGGATGCCAAACAAAAGAAAGAGCCAACAAATTATGGCTATGCTGGCAGTGCAGGTCGTTTAGCTGATGAAATGAAAGATATGCTTCAATCTTTAAGTTAAGATAACAAGTAGAAAAACAAAGAGGTAAGACATGGCTATTAGAACATCTGAACTAACAAAACTAATTGCAGACCAAGTTACAAAAGATGTAGCAAGAAAACTAGTTCCCAAACTTCGTAAAGTTGTGAGGGAAGAATTTGACCGTAGTATGAAAGATATGATTTACGAGATGGTAGTAAATCAACAAAAACCGTTAAAAAGTGTTGTTGAAGAAAATACAGTAGACTTTGCATCCGAACGACCCCAAAATACATCTGCTGCAAAAAGTCTTATTGCTCAGAGACAAGCATCAAGAAACAAAGCTAAAGAGATAATAGAAAGAAGTATGGGAGCAGATGATCCTTTTGCTGATTTGATTATGAGTGCAGAAGACCCACAAGAAGAATTACATTTAAAAGAACAACAAATAATTAATCAGCCGATGAAAGATATTAAAGATATATCCAAGTCTGATAAAACCTTACCAGAAAATATTGATTACTCTGCAGCTATGGAAAGGCTATTCCCCGAATGAAAAACTTTACAAAAGAATTAAAAAATATTCTTACAGAAGAATACGGTGGTACTCCAATACTATCGCCTGATGAAGTTCGTGGTCGAGCTAACACAACGGTTATCTTGACTAACCAAGCACCAAAAGAATTACTAGCACTTGCCGGCCCTAGTAGAGAGGCTATTCTTCTTAACTTCAAACCACTTATGATTACTTTCCCGTATCAAAAGGGTGTATATAAAGTTCAACCCGATGATATTGTATTTGAGAATCATCATAGTGGCAGAGATGTTACAGAGGCCGGTTCAGAAGAAACTTCATACGAAAAGTTTTTTGCTGCAGCTATGAAGAAGTTTGGTGTATCTTCACCGATTGAATTAAGCCCCGAAGATACGAAGAAGTTTTTTAACTATGTAGATAAGAATTGGGATGCTGAAGAAGAGAGTGACGGAAGTAAGAATGAAATTTTACCAGCGTTGGCAAGAGGAGCTATGGCTGTTGGAAGAGCTGCTAGTGCTATTGGTTCTATGGGTGATAGTAATGATATAGATGAAGTATCCCGTGAAGAAAAGGCGCGAAGAAAGAAAGATGTTAGTAGAGAAACTGAAAAAAGGAAAACTGACAGAGCTAAAAAACTTAGGGATATGGATGATGATGCTCGTAAAAGAGAGAGAGAGAAAGAACAGAAGAAAAGAGAAAAAGAAGCTGACAGAGAGAGAAGACAAGGGGAAATTAAGAAAAAAGCAGCAGCCCAAAAAGCTAGAAATAAAGAAACAGACGGTGACAGAGCAAAGAGAGATTATGAGAAAGAAACTGAAAGAAAAGCTGCTGAAAGAACAAGAGAAAAAGAACAGAAGAGAGCTAAAAAAGAAAAAGAGAGACAACGTAAGAAGAAAAGACCAAGCAGTATAGGTAAGAAGTTGGGAGTTGGTATGGGCGCAGATGCTGCTGTATCTAAAGTAAGCAGTGCTGCACAAGGTGCTCTAAGTAAATATAAATCTAAGGATAGTGGTATTTAAGTTTTACCTTTCAATATAAACGAGGTGTGATGCGGAAAAACAGTGGTACTAAAAGGTGTGTAAGTGTTGTGTTAAGAGATCAAAAAGATTTGGAACATGCACTTAGGTTGTTAAAAAGAAAGTTGAAAAGAGAAAATTTTTACGTAGAACTAAGAAGAAGAGAGTTTTATCAGAAACCCTCCGAATTAAAAAAAGCAAAGAAACGTAGACGAAAAGCAATAGATGGCACTGAGTTAAATTAGTGTGCCTTGTATTTTAACTTATAATAGACCATATTTATTTTAGTTGGCTTATGCTAATGAAAATAATAATTTTTTAATCTAATTTATGAATGGAGAACTGTAACATGGCAAAAGACATTGTACAGGAAGCCGTTGAACAGGCTGAGGCCATGAAGGAAGCTGCTTATGAAAACGCCAAGAGTGTTTTGGTAGACGCAATGAGCACGAACCTTAAGGCTGCTGTTACAGAGGCTATCGGTGAAAAGATTGAAGAGACTGGCAACCCCAAGGGTGCTGATCTTGACGTTCAGTACGATCCGTCTGGTCAAGAGAAGTTGCATGGTGATGACCTTACTGATGAAGGTGATGGTCCTGCAATTATAGAGGCTGGTTTGGAAGAAGAGTTGGAAGAGGAAGAAGTAGCAGAGATGAGAGGTAAGCCCTCTGATGCTATGGAAATGGATGACGATGACGAGGATGATGAAGAAGATGATGTTGACATCGACATTGACATTGACGCTGATGATGATGAAGAAGATGATGATGATATGGATGAAGTTCTTGAAATTATTGAAGACGAAGACGAGGATGCGGATGAAGGTATGCGCATGAAGTCGGAAGCTGATGATGATGATGAGGACACTGATGAAGGTATGCGTGGCGATAAGGATGAGATGAGAGGTATGATGAAGGCTGCATCTCACATGAAGAAAGAAAATCGTGAGCTTCGCCGCGAAAATCGTAGATATGAAAAGGCTCTTACTTTCTTGAAGAAGAGAATTGACGAAGTTAATCTTTTCAACGCTCGTTTGGCTGCTGCATCTGATTTGATGCGTAAGGTTAGCTTGACGAAGGGTGAGAAGGAAAGAGTTGTCGAGCATTTTGATAAGGCTCGCACTGTTGGTGAAGTAAAGAGAACACATAGAGCACTGGCTGAAGGTTATAATGCCGCTAATCGTGGTGTTAAGAAGCAGCGTGTTGCAAGACCTAATGTACAGAGTGTAATTTCGGAAGAACAGAAGCAGCAGAATGACGGTCAGTATGATCGTTTAGCTCAGCTAGCTGGTCTTTAAATCTAAAAGGGAGATTTAGATAATGTCTAATATTGTCGAACAGATGACTTCTGAGTATAATCCTGTTAACAGGAATGCTAAGTTGTCTACTATTATGGAAAAGTGGAGTCGCACTGGTCTATTAGGTAAGTTGGATGACGCTAAGGGTAGCGTTGTCGCACAGTTGCTTGAAAACCAAGCTGTTGAACTCCGTAATCAAATGATTAATGAAGAAACGCAGACGGCCAATGTCGCTGGCTATAACAAGATCGCCTTCCCTCTCGTTCGTAGAGTGTTTGGTCAGTTGTTAGCTTCGGAGCTTGTTGCTGTTCAGCCGATGTCGTTACCGTCTGGTCTGTTGTTCTTCTTAGATTTTAAGTATGATCGCAATAAGAGTGGTGGTACTGAGGGTGGTAGTGTTTATGGTAATCTTGATAACGCTGGCCCTAACCGTAACAAGGGCTTAGATGGTGTTGGTTCGCAGGCCGCTTCGGGTGGATTTTATAACTTCGCTGGTGTTGGTTACTCGCGTAGAAACTTTATCCTTACGAACTCTGCTCCTACATTCTCTGGTGTTACAACGACTTCTGAGTTGTTAGGTAACGTCACGGTTTCGGGTTATGACTTTACGTTGTCTAGCTCGGGCGCTACTGATCTGAAAGCTTTGAATCAGATTCGTATTGCTTCTTCGGGTGAAGCTGAAACGGGTAACAAAGGTGAAACATTCCGTAACCTCCGTGCTATTGAGTCGCTGTCTGCTACGTCTTGGTTTGGTGTTACTGACCCAACGCTGACAGTTCTTACGGCTGCTAAGATTCAGATTTATACGAACACTTGTGGTGCTGCTAATCCTGGCGGACCTAATGTTAAGTGGGGTGCTGATGCATCGTTGACCGCTGCTGTTCTTGTCGGTCCTGCACAGACGAACGTCACCGATAATCCTGCTGATACGAATTTGGGTGATTTTGAATCTACATCGGCTATTCCCGAAATCAACATTGCTGTTTCTAGTGTTCCTGTTATGGCTGTTACACGTAAGTTGAAAGCCACATGGACACCCGAACTAGCACAGGACATCAACGCCTATCATGCTATTGATGCTGAAGTTGAATTGACAACAATTCTTTCTGACATCATTGCTACGGAAGTTGACCGTGAAATTCTTAGCTCGTTGTTGAGTGGTGCTGCTGTGAAGGCCGCATGGTCACGTAGTGTTGGTCGTTATGTCACCGCTTCGGGTGATGTTATTAATACTGTTGCTTCTCCTGGCGGTTACTCGCAGAATGTTGGTTTTACCGGCACTCAGCAGGATTGGTATCAGACGTTAGCGGAAACGATTATTACTGTTTCCAATGAAATCCACAAGCGCAACTTGAGAAGCGGTGCCAACTGGCTCGTTACTTCTCCCGATGTCGCTACGATTATCGAAGCCATCGCATATTTCAAACCGAATGCGACATTTGATCCCACAGAGGTTCAGTATTCGCTCGGCGTTGAAAAGATTGGTACTCTCACCAATAGATTTACGGTCTACAAAGATCCGTATTTCCCCGTTGATAAGATTCTTGTGGGTTATAAAGGCGCAGGGTTCTTGGACTCTGGTTTTGTTTACGCACCTTATGTGCCTCTGGTGTTTACACCTACCATTTTTGAGCCGAACGATTTCACGCCTCGTAAGGGTGCGATGACTCGCTACGCTTCTCAGATGGTTCGCCCCGAATATTACGGTAAGATCTCATGTGTTGATCTTAATGTGATTGGCGCTCCAGCATCTAACTAAGAGAGAAGATTAGAGCGGAGTCAATAGGGTATTTCCTATTACACAAAAGGGTAGTGGCCTTCGGGTTGCTGCCCTTTTTTTATTTGGAGAGAAAGTATGCCTTCTACCGCAGAAACTGCAGAACGATATCATTCGTTAGCTAATAAGAGAATAACACCAAAATGTTTATTCCCTTTAGATCAATGGGTTCCTCGTAAAATATTTCTCGATTTTAGATTTCATTGGAATGCCATATGGACACATAGATTAGCGTTAGAAGTGGCATGTCAAATGGATGAACTTGGTAATTATGGTAACTACCTTAACGAGTTGATCAGCTACCATGATGCATATAAACAATTATACTCCACGATGCCTTTGTGTTCTAATAAAAGTATTTCTCACTATGTTGGCATATGTGCATTAGATGCGCTCCTTTATGGTGGTAGTGGTAATGAAAAGGATTTGATCGCTTTGGATGAAGCTTTTAGTAGAACAGTAAAGGATGGTGCTTTTACAGAAGGGGGTCATTATTCAAAATATGTTACTGATTGCTTTGATCGTGGATTTGAATTGTTTGATAAAACATATAGTAACAATCATAATGTTGTGTTAAGAGATACTTGGAATCATATTGTAAGTAATCTCAACAAGGTTAAAAGATGGCAACAATTAATTTCTGATAGCGATGGAGTTATGGCTGTTATTGGTGATGGTTGGTATGAAAAAGTAATACCTACAAGTAAGGAAGGTTATTTTTATTATGAGGATATGACTATACAAAGACAAGATGATTGGGTTGTTGTAAAAAATCATCGTCAAAGCCCGTTTTCACTTCATCAGCACCCACACGGTGATGAGATATTAATCGCACACAAAAATGACTGGTTGATTAGAGGAAGTGGTATGCCATCATATAAAAAAGTAATGGCTAAACCTTGGAAGTGGCGTTCACCTAATAATCATTTTTTTACTGAGAGCATTTGGGATTGGTGGGTCATTTGGAGACAGAGGGTTTGTTGGTCAAGAGACAAATCAAACAGTAGAGTTGTTGATATAAAAGGTGACACTTTAGTTATACATGATATAGGTAAAAAGGTCATTAGGATGCCGGGTAAAAGAGATGAAGTTAAAAATGGAAAATTGCTTACATGGAAACATGGAAAGTTTACATTTGCTGTAGAAGGTATTAATATAAAATTACTAAGGTCTACTATAGCATATGCCGCTACTACTTATGGAAATGAAGAATCAATACCGGTCATAAGAATTAGTGGAGAAAACATTACAACAAGGATAATTGTGAATGATAAACAAACAGTTGAAGGTTGATGAATATTTTGACGATCCCGTAAACACCACCATGATTAATGAGAGATGTATTGAACTAGCTCTTGGTATTCGATATATGGAAAAAGTAGGGCATGATAGTCTCACCGAAGTAGGAGCAGTTATGCCCCATTATGGTTATGCAGAACACAAGGTCATTGATTTGTTTTCTGAGGATTGCCCATCAGGCGTAATTGAAAACATAGATGCAGAAACCTGTGATTTTACTGGTCAAGATGTTTTGTGTCTTTCAACCATTGAACACATTGGTAAAGAGGATTACGACAACCCCGATATTGATCCCGAAAAAGCAATACGTATTTTGGATAAGATTACAAGTGAGTCAAATTCTTTCATGGTTACATGGGGTACACGGTATCATAATGAATTAGATACCTACGTAAAAGATAACCTTGACAAGTATGATTGGTTTGGTTATATTAAGAGAGAAGAAAAATTGTGGGAATATACCGACACTGATATGGCAGTATGGGAGCAAGAATTTGACAATCCATACCGATACGCCAACGGAAATATCTTTCTATTACCAAAGGTGGCCGCCTAAACTCAATAAAAACAATCACTTATATTTCTAAAAAAAGCCTTGACAGAACCTCTGAAGTTTCTTATATTATAGTGTAAGAAATTTTAGAGGTTTTATTTTTTGATTAAATGGCCTTGACAGACAGATGAATTATTGTTATATTATGTATGTAAGATTTGAGATAGTCAACCTAATTCCTGTAAGGAGAAATGATGTCAACGAAAACTAATATATCTCATTCAGACAATGAAGTCTTGAATCACATCTTTAATGTGATTCAAGATAGTATTGCCAATGCAGCAAGAAAGCCTGAGTATTTTGCTTTGTTGTGTAAAAATGTTTTGAATCTTATGGCTCAAGAACAAGGTTACGAAGTAGAGAAGTATTTTGAGGAAATCACACCTTTTGAAAGGGTGGCAGAAGATGGAGTAGCTATTGAGATAGTTGGACATAAAGGAGATTTCAAAGTTACTGTTGGCAATACAGTGGTGTTTCCCAATGTAAAGTCTACAATGGTATCTAAGGGTTGTTTCCTTAAGAGTAAGCCTAAAGAAATGGGTTCAGGCGGAATAAAAATATTTGACTTCTCTCGCACTAAAAACGCTTCTTTACGTGATAAGTTAAATCAGATCGGTAATGATTTAGTGATTATCCATTTTGCTTGGGATGCTGAAAAGTTAAGAGGGTGTATTAGTGTTACTAGTCTTCAAGAAATGTCCGATCACACCGATTATGATGTAATTGATTTGTTTACAGGTAATGATGCAGGCCACTTTACGATAAGTAAGAAGGATGTATATAAAACTGCTCTTTATAATCATCGTGTGATACCATTCAACACCTCTGAATCTTCTGCTAACAGTTTTCTTAAGAAGAACAAGAACTTTCGTAAACCATCAATCGTGGAGCTTATGTCATAATGAATAATGAGTTTATAAACCAAGTTACTTGTGGTGACTCGGAAAAATTAATTGACCGATTAGATGATAACTCAATAGATTTACTAGTTACATCGCCACCTTATAATGTAGATTTAGGAAATAATAAGTATCATAAAGATCCCTATGATATTTACAATGACAATAAAGACCATCAAGACTATGTTGAGTGGTTAAAGTCTATGTTTGGTAAGGTGAAGCCAAAAATGGTTAACGGTGGTAGAGTAGTGATTAACATAGGGGATGGAAAGAACGGTACTGTTCCTACTCACTCAGACATAATGCAATTTATGACCAAAGAATTGAACTATATATTGATGGCTACAATTATTTGGAACAAGAATCAAACAGGTAGCAGAACTGCTTGGGGTAGTTACATGAAACCATCTTCGCCAAGCTTTCCTGTACCTTATGAGTTTATATTAGTATTTGGTAACGAGCAAAAGAAGAAGTGCGGAGACAATGAAAAGATCTCTGTTAGCAGAGAAGAGTTTATTACAAACTCTTGGGCTATGTGGAGTTTCGCTCCCGAAACAAGACAAAAGAAGATGGGTCATCGTGCAATGTTTCCTTTAGAATTACCTCGGCGCTGCATTCAAATGTTGTCATACAAAGACGATACAGTTTTGGATATTTTCAATGGTTTAGGGTCAACCTGTGTTGTTGCTAAAGAGTTGGAGAGAAACTATATTGGTTTTGAGATGAGTGAAGAGTATTGCACAAAGGCAAGAATTAGAATTGAAAACGGTGGCAAATTAGTAGTTTAGTTCACAACAAACACAAAGGTTTATATTATGATTAATGAAAAGAAGAACTATCTTATCTTAGCAGCATCATTCGTAGCATTCATACTTTCAATATATTTGTATTTCACAGGTCAGACACAAGACGGTATCTTTACGGGCATATGGGTTCCGTCAATTGTTGGGTTTGGAATATTCGTTAACCTCATGGCAAGAAAGAAGTAGATATGTCTCTTGGGTTTATATTTGCTATCGGTGGTCTTTGTAGCATATTGTGCATTAGTTTTTTTATGGTTCATTATCTTGAATTTAAAAATTTGGGTAATGAGTCAGAAGAAACTTTTCGTAAATTTGAATCTTACTTAGGAGAGTAATGAAAAGCCCTTTTGATGACTATCCAAAATGGATGGTAATTATTTTTGTTATTACCATGTCTTTTTATATTCTTTTTTTACTACCTCAATTTGTGGTAAAGATTTTTCTATGAAAATAGTATCTAACATAGATCAATACCCCGAACTAAAGATAGATGAGCAAAATCTTAAGAATTGTATACGTAAACATTACTCTACTATAAAAGCACCTATCTTTATATACGTAGATAAAAGATTACACTTAGCTCATGGTTTACATAGATGTGCAGACTACAGAGGATATATAAGACTGCCTTCTATAGTTAGTGAGAATATAATGCCCGATATTAAAAAGAATAAAGGTCATTTTCATAAGGTTAGTTTGTCATACCATTATATGATGCGTGCAAAGAAAAATTGTAAAGATTGTGAAGAATGGTTGATACCAAAAGGTTTTGATTATTATTATTCGTATTTAATGTTTTTAATTTCACATGAGTTACAACATGCGTATCAAACAGAAAAAGGTATACAATATAAGAAGAAGAATTGGGAACAATATGCAGACCGTATTTATGATCACTCACCAACAGAATATGATGCAGAGGTAGCAGCAATCATAAAGGGTTCTAAACTAATAAGGAGTTATTGTGAACGACAGATTTATTAATGAAGTTACTTGTGGTGATTCAGAGCAATTGATACAAGACTTAGATGACAACTCTATTGATTTGCTTATTACCTCACCACCCTACAATGTTGACTTAGGGTATAATAAAAAACACAAAAGCCCATATGATCTTTATCAAGACAACAAAGAGCATGGTGACTACATTGGGTGGTTGAAAAGAATCTTTGGTAATGTAAGATCAAAGATGGTAAGTGGTGGTCGAGTGTGTATCAATATAGGTGATGGAAAGAATGGTTCAGTGCCTACCCATTCTGATATTATTCAGTTTATGACACATGATCTAAACTATCTACTAATGACTACTATTATTTGGCAAAAAAATCAGATAGGTAATAGAACCTCATGGGGTAGTTTTCAATCACCTAGTTGTCCATCTTTCCCTAGCCCCTTTGAATATATCTTAGTGTTTGCAAAAGACACCAAAAAGAAGGTTGGTGACAAGGATAATATTACGGTAGGTAAAGATGAATTTATAAAGAACTCATTAGGGATGTGGACGTTTGCACCCGAAACCCGTCAGAAGAAGATGGGTCTTAATGCTATGTTCCCTGTAGAGCTGCCTAAACGGCTCATTCAGATGCTTAGTTATAAAGATGATGTAGTATTTGATCCTTTCAGTGGATTAGGTACAACGTGTGTTACAGCTAAGTATTTGGGTAGACAGTATATTGGTTTTGAAATGTCTGTTGATTATTGTCAACGATCCCGCACACGCATTAAGAATGGAGACAAGCGCTTAGTATGAGTCCAAGAAAAAAGAAAGAGTCGGCACTTCGTTCTCGCACACAAGATAAGTTAGATAAATCTTTAAAGGAAGCTGCTACTGGGAATAAGAGTAAACCTAAACCCCAACCCAAAGTAAAAAGTGGTTTAGGGAGAAACCCCGAATCAGATGAGCACCTTTTACAAAATTTGGAGAGCAAATATAAAAGGTTGAAAGAAGATAAGAAACTTACTGCATTGTTAACCATAAGTGAATTTGATTTTCTATTGGAGCTGGCACGCGAATGAGTAATCTACCGTGGTTTCCCACAAAATATAGTGTAAACCCTGGCATTAAAAAGTTAGGTGGAGAAAAGCATTTTATTATTGATGATCTTCTACCCCTTTATAAAAATGAAAAGCAAGATGCAAGGGCTGAAAATATATCTGAGTATTATTTGGAAGAACAAAGCCAAACAAACTTAATGAAGGTTATTTGTTTTTGGATGGCAGAGCAACTTTCAAAGGAATATAAGCACATAAGCTTTTACAATGAAAATGATTACTATATTTTAGACAATGAAATAACAGGGGAAACGGTTTATACAGATGAGTCTTTAAATGTTTTACAGGTCACAAAGAGTCCATTGTGTGAATGTTCCAAAAGTTGCAGTGGATGTAAATACCCTAACCCTCTCTACACTAATTTGTTTGACGCTCTTTGTTCACAGATACAAGAAGATGTTTGTGTAATGCAGAATGACAGGTTAGTATCAGCTCATGTATGTCTACCATCTTGGTGGATTCCAAAAGAAAAAATGATGATGAGTATGGCAGAAATACATAAAGATGTGCCTGGCATGGAGAAAACTGCTTATGATCATATTTGGAACGCCTCTTTACATAAAGGGCCGTTTATTAGGTATAATTGGATGCTTACGAATAGTCCTGTTCTTAATCAACACCCAACCAAAAATATTGGAAAAGATTTTGATCAAGATAGTTTGTATCTTAGAGTAGAGCGACAAGTGTTAAAAGGTTTTCCTAAAGTACAGGGTGTGTTGTTTTTGATTCGCACCTATGTGGTCGATATAAATACACTAAAGAAAAGTCAACGTAAAACAATTGCTAATGCTATAGAAGGTATGACCGATCAAGAATTAGAATATAAAGGCTTGACAAACCATAAAGAAAAGGTTATATTAGTATGTGGAAATTAGGTGTAGCGTTTATATTATTTATGGGAGTGTTTAAATTATACATGTTCATCATTAATATAGGCGATAAAAGATTACCATGGAAGAAAGGTTTCTAAAGTGAATCGGTTGATGAAGTTATGGTATTCCATTGTTGCTCGTGAATTGGTAAGTGACTATCTTGGCTTTATTCAGGCATCTAAGATGTATGAAGAAAGTTTAACAGAAGAGATTGATGAGTTAGAGAAAGAAGTTGAAAAACTTCGTAAAGACCTTTGGCAATACAAACGTCATGCTAGGGGCTTGGGAAATGGGATATGGTTTGTTAGTGATCACATGATTGCCAAAATTAGTGGTAAGATTAGTAAATATTATCCCACTTTGATAGATGTTAGTAAAA
>VMHT01072295.1_pt1 | contig 16807 bp, 26 predicted proteins | sample 4693611 | NCBI WGS metagenome assembly VMHT01 (sample SAMN12280063, study PRJNA550983) | marine metagenome | isolation source: seawater sampled from same location over 5 years 0.02-0.2 micron viral filtrate | place: USA: collected off the coast of southern California halfway between the port... ...
GAACTCAGGGTTGTACATTACCTTAACATTACTAGGAAGTTGTGAAGTAAACTGATCACAATCACCAGGGTTGGTGGTGCAACCAATCACAAGATACTTTCTCTTCTTTACATCCCTGAATTCTTCTACAACCTGCCACACAGCAGATACATCATATGATCCATCATCATTAGATGGTGTTTGCACAAGAGTATAGATGAGATCACACTCATCAATTACTTCTTTGTTGTTAGTTGTTGCTCTAAAATTCTTTGATACTCTGAGTAGATCTTCTACTTCAGGTTCATTAGTTGTGATCTTCTTCCGGTTTAGATCATTTACATAATCCTCACGAATATCTGATACCAGAACATCGTAACCAGCTTGTTCACAAAGAAGGGCAAAACAGATACCTAATCTGCCTGCCCCAATAACTCCAATTTTCATAGTGTAAATGTAGGAATAGGTTGCATCTTATGTTGATTTTGTTGATTAAACCGATAGAGAATGTCTACACCTGGACCTGTGCCCGCCTCCATTGCTTCTTCGAGATCACCGTATGAGCAACCAATCTGATCCTCATCAGTTCGTCCATCGTCCCACAGACCATCTGTAGGATTAGCAGCAATGATTCGTTGGTCCACGCCAAGATGTTTTCCAAGTTCCCATACTTCAGTTTTATATAAGTCAGCGATGGGTGCGATGTCAACCCCGCCGTCACCATATTTAGTATAGAACCCAACACCATAGTCTTCAACCTTATTTCCGGTTCCCACCACAATACCACTCACAGATCCAGCGACCTGATACAGAGTTACCATGCGAAGACGAGATCTAGTGTTCGCAAGAGAAAGTTTGTCATCATTATACCCATCTATAGTGGATACAAATGTATCAAAAGTTTCTGATAAGTCATACTTAAGTCTGGTTACATTGGGATATTTCTGCTCCAACCAGTCAAGATGTGCGTCTGACAAATCCTCTTGTTCTTCTTTCTGATGAATAGGCATACCCAGCACATAGGTAGGCAATCCCGTCTCAGCAGAAAGGGTGGAGGAGACAGCAGAATCAATTCCACCAGACACACCCACCACAAGGGACTTAAGTTTATTCTCTTTTACATATGCTTTCAACCAGTTAACAAGTCTTCGCTTGACCTGATCGTAATCTTCAATTCTGTTCATGTCTCTAGTTTAATTTTATAAAATTATAACACAATTATTAGTCACCCGGAATGACTCTATGACTGTCTTCATCAAAATGCTCTGTGCTGAACTCAAATAGTTCAGTATCTTCCAGAGCCAGCATCTGATGACGTTGGTTGCGATACACATGAAACTTATCACCTTTGCTCAAGATAATCTCATCAGAAAATTCAATCTCATCATTGGAGGAATGTCTCAATGAAATCTTTCCACTCTGCACATAGAAGACCTCATCTTTTTTTTCATGATAATGCCAAGAGCATCTCTTGCCCTTTGCGATGAACAGAAGTTTCCCGCAATACTCTTCACAGTTTACAATCCACTTTTCATATCCCCATCCTTTGGAAACATACTTGATTGGTTCGTCTGCTCTAATCGAAGAAGTCTGTGTCATTGATACCCTTGTCGTCAATATAGAAATCACCAGACGGTTTACCTAGGAATAATTGATGATACTTACATCCCCACAAACTTAATTGTATTTCAGTAAGTTCGTAGAACTCTTCCTGTGCTCGGGTGGCATTGTTTTTGAACCGACCCATGCCCCTGGCAGTAAGGTAGACGATAGTGTGACCCTCGTCGTATAACTTATTTATTTTATCAATCCTACTCTGGATTGGCAATGCTTCAGTATAGCGGGTCTCTTCAGTTTTGCCAGGAGCGCAGATCGTCCCGTCAATGTCAACCACATACCTCATTTACGTCCCCCTCAGTCAATATATAAGTTCCAAAGTGCGTGACAGCAATTGCTGCTGCTTTGTTCGCATATGGAATTGCTTCTTCTATTTTACCATAGATTAAGTAAAAATATACTAAAGCAGAAAGAAATGTATCGCCAGCACCTACCACATCAAAGACACCAACTCCAACACCTGGATAATTCTTACCTTGATAGTCAGCACCTTTAGGTCCTTTGGTGACGATTAGATTACCAGTCTTATTATCCAGTTTGTTATATTCATCATTATTGATCTTGATAAACGCATCATTCACTGGGAGAGTGGTCTTCTTACTATCAATGAATACTGGTCCATCAAACCACTTTACCAACTCAAAAATTTTTTCCGTTGTAAGAAATCCTTTATCATAATCAGATATAACTAAGGCATCAAAGTGCCCCTTAGGCATATCAAAATGAAGAGGTTCTACAGGTTCCTCCAAATCAACACGGAGCATCTGTTGATTATATCTCTCATCAATATATCTACGCTTTACTATCTTCTCCTCTTGAGTCATCATATACACTTCTAGTCCGAAAGAAAGCAAGTTCTCTCGGACATTCCATGCCATGCCTTTTTGTATTTCAGTTCTCTTCTGGTGAAGAATAGGAACAGGTGCCTCTGGATTCAGTCTCTCACATACACCATAGATGTATTGGTCTTCACAACTATCCCCGATCAATAATACTTTCAATGGTTTTTGTTGTTGCATACTTTTCTATTCTATCAAAGAATCTCAATTCAGCAGGGTACATTGAACCAATCACTGACTTACCTTTCCAGTCAGATCCTACAACCATTATATCAGGTTTTATTGTTTTGATGCAACCTTCCAACTGCTCATCACTATCAAATACTACGACATAATCTACAGCTTTCAGACTTTGAAGCATAAATGCTCTGTCTTCCACAGAATAGACTGGTCTAGAAGGTCCTTTCTTTTCTGCGACCCTCCTATCACTATCTATGCCAACTGTCAGAGTTCCCCCTAGAGACTTGGCATAGTTGAGAAGTTGAACGTGACCTGGATGAAGGATATCAAATGTCCCGTTGACAAAGATATGTTTCATAGACTTTGCGAATTCCATTTACTAAACCACTATATTCAATAGGCAAGTTATTTGCTTTTCCAACATACGGAAATATGGGATGCTGTCCTTCAGATTGAATGTCAACCTTATGAGGACCTAGGTGATTGATAATCTCAGCGATATCACTGAGCATATACTTACGATTATAAACACAATTTACATCTCTTGGTCCATCATTACCATCAAGATAATACTGAATAATCTTATAGAGGTCATCAGCAAAGATAAAATCCATCTTCCGATCTTTGACAAGTTGAATAGGTTTCTTATTAATGTATTGATTGATATTAGTGTTAAAGAATCGTGTGCTCTCTTCATGCTCACCAAAGCATCCAAAGATGCGAAGATTCACCCCCTTTGGATTATCTAATACACGTTTGGCAATAACATATTTTGAGAATCCATATGGATCACTTGGAATAACTTTACCAAAGTCTTCTGGTGAGGGTTCATCAACGGGAGCAGGACGACCATATGATGCACCACTATCCAAATTGATGAACATGTCAGTCTGATCAACATACTTATACAGAGTCTCAAACATATTGAGATTAGTATACAGAACTCTATAATCATCATCAAGGTCTCTTCTGCCACCGACAATGGCAGCATGAATTATTGCATCATAGTGTTGACCATCATCAAATAGGGTAGCAACTTCTTCATCAACCTGAAGTCGAACCTGAGTTGATCTTGGTCTAACTACCTCATATCCTGATTCCTGAATGAAAGGAATTATCTGACGACCAATAAAACCATTACCACCAGTGAAAAGAATCTTTTTACTTGTCATGTTTCCAACCTGCTCCTTGACCTAAAAGTTTTTCGAGTTCTTCATCTTTGATCTCATAGAAGTTCTCCTGTGATGGGAATTTAACATCACGAACTTCATTCACATATTCAGTCAGAGCAGACTGAATCATCTGACCTGCCTCACAATATCGTTTCACAAACTTGGACTTGAACTCCCAGAAGAGTCCAACCAAGTCATGCATAATGACCAGTTGACCATCAACTCTGTCACCAGCACCAATACCATACACAGGAATATCAAGATTGGTAGCAATCATCTCAGCAGACTCTCTAGGCATACCCTCAAGAAGTAAGAAAGTACATCCAGCATCCTGAAGACGCAGTGCCTGGTCAAGAATGACCTTTGCCTGATCAGCAGTCTTACCCTGGACACGATATCCACCAAGTTTGGCACGGGTATGAGGAGTCAAACCAAGGTGACTCATCACCATGATACCAGCATCACAGATTGCCTTGACCCGTTCTACCATACAACCTTCGACCTTGACGGCATCCATGCCAGCCTGAATGAAGTCACCAGAATTTCTTACTGCCTCTTCATTAGAAACCTGGTAGGACATATAAGGTAGATCACCAACAGTGAACGCACGAGTTGTGCCTCGTGCTACTGCTCTAGCAGACCGCAGCATATCATCCATGGTGACTGGAATGGTGCTCTTGTATCCCAAGGTGGTCATACCAAGAGAGTCACCAACCAGAATCCAGTCAACACCAGCATTGTCTGCCATCAGTGCCTGTGGGTAATCATAGGCAGTGACACCAACAGTCTTTACATTGTTCCGTTTTTGTTTGCGTAACTTCAGAATAGTTACTTTATCTTTGTTATCAGCGGGCATTTCAGTCTAGGGGCTTAACGATCATATTATCATGAAATTCCTCTCTGGACAAGAAAGGATACATGTCTTCTAAAGGCGGTGCGCTAATCGTACCGTCAGGATTTTTTCTACCTTGCATCGTAGGAACAACCTCCTGCCATTTTTCACAAAGGACCTCACATACAATGGGTCCATCATAGTCAAGAGCAGTAGCAATAGAACCTTCTAAACAATCAGCATCAGCATACACATGCTCAATGCCAAAACTCTTTACCACTTCACGGATGTTTGGAATGGATACACCACTCTCAGGATCAGTTCCAATCTCTCTACCTTCAAAGAACTTCTTCTGTGTGGTACGGATGGAAAGATATCCATCGTTGTTCCACACAAATAGTTTAACTGGAAGATTGTAGTGGGCAATAGTCTGAAGTTCTTGTAAGTTCATCATAAACGAACCATCACCAGTCACTCCAATCACATCACCACCCTTAGCAAACGCAGCACCAATACAGGCAGGAATAGTAAATCCCATCTCTGCCTGAGAACTGGATGTGATGAACCTTTGCTTTGATTGAATCTCTGTTGCCTGAGCACAGACATAGAATGCTGAACCAGCATCAGAGATGACCACATCATCATTACGCTTGAGGTCATTGAGACACTTCATGAAGTAGTAGAGATCTACTTTCTCTGTGGGATTTGTGTCAGGACAGACTGGCCATTGGTCTTTCCAACGCTGACATGTTTTGTTCCAATCGGTCTTCTCACGATCAAACACATTGATGTTAAGAAAATCCTTAGCATCACGATGAATGAACCGATCAATCTTTACAGTTTCTTTGGAGTGTTCATCCTTATCAATATCAACTACAATTACTTTTGCCTCTCTAGCAAATGTAGTATAGTTATATCCAGTCACAGGGACAGAGAGACGACAACCAATCACCAGAAGCAGATCACAGTTCTGCATCGCAAAGTTACCAGCACGGGTTCCTTTGACACCCACTCTACCCACAAAGTTTGAGTATACAGAAGGGAACAAGTCAACAGCATTGTATGAAGTGACTACAGGAATACTAGTTCTCTGAACAAATTTAACAAACTCATCACGGGCTTGAGCACAGTTGATACCGTTACCTGCCAGGATAAGAGGTCTCTTTGCTTCTCTCAATTCAGACTCAATGTCAAAACACTGAGCCCCTTGTACGTCCATAGGAATATCAACCCATACAGGACCAGGACGACCATGAGTAGCAATCCGAATCGCATCTTTCATTACCTCCTCAATGTCTTCGGGATCATTAACCACCACCGCATACTTGGTAATTGGTTTCACAATATCAATGATATTTGCTTCCTGAACACCAAGGTTTCTGACACCCTCTGGTGCCATGTGAGGGCGATTGACATTACCAGACACAAAGATGACAGGAACACTGTCCTGCCATGCGTCTAGAAGTCCTGTGATGGCATTTGTTCCACCACATCCTGTGGTCACATTTACTGCTGCCAGACCATTATTGTACTTGGCATATGCCACAGCACCCATAGCAGATGCCTGTTCGTGATGGTTGATGATGGGTTTAATCTTACCATGTGCTGCTACAGCATCAGTCAAGAACATCGCACCACCACCAGTTACAAGGAAGATATGTTCACAACCTGCCTTATAAATCTGGTCTACAACATAATCCGCTACTCTCATTTCTCAAACGAATCAACTACAGTTCCAACATACTCAATCATGTCTTCAGTGATTGTAGGGGAACAACCAACAAAGAACACCAGATCAAGAACCTTACAAGCATTTGGATAGTTCCGATAGTAATCAAGGTGGCGATAACCAGGATGCATCAGAACATTACCAGCAAAGTAGTTACGAGTCTGAACCTTGTTATCTTCCAGGTGCTTGGTCAGTTTAGTCTTGGTCCCTACACTATCACAGATGATGGGGACACCAAACCAACTGGTCTCTGCTTCAGGAAGTTCATCCACACTACGGACACCAGGAATGCGTTCAAAGATTTCCTGCATCAGAACCTTGTTCTTACGACGCAGACGATGAATCTCATCCTGCTTAGTCAGTTGAACAGTCCCGATAGCACCCTGGAAGTCCATGGGTTTCAGGTTGTATCCCATCTGAGAGTACACATACTTGTGGTCAATGATGCCATCATAATGCTCAATCCACTTATCAAATCTCTTACCACAAGTGCCGCAGGCAAGCAGATTCTGTTGACCCACACAATAACAATCACGACCCCACCATGCCAGACTACGGGCAATGTTGATCAGTTCCTCATCATCAGAGGAAATCATACCACCCTCACCAGTACAAATATGGTGAGCAGGATAGAAGGAGCAAGATGCTGCGATAGAGTGGTCAGTAAGGAAACGATCTTTCCACTTACTACCCAGACTGTCACAATTGTCTGAGACCAACATGATCTTATTACGATCACAGATGTCTAAGACATTATCCAAGTTATATGGATTGCCCAGAACAGGAGATGAGAACAAGGCACGGGTCTTGGTAGAGACCTTCTCTTCAATCTCATCAATGTTCCAGTTCAGATCAGAGAAGTCAATATCAACGAAGATTGGTTTCAGACCATTCTGAACAATGGGTGCGATGGTGGTAGGGAAACCAACGCTACACACGATGATCTCATCACCATCTTGCCAACCAAATCGCTTCTTCAAAGCAGCAATCATAATCAGGTTGGCAGAACTACCAGAGTTCACCATCAAGGAGTGACCCTTGTTGAATTGTTTGGAGAACTTCCTCTCAAACTCATACACCTTCTCACCAGATGCCAACCACTTACCGTTCAGAAGTCCATTGACAGCTGCTGCCAACTCCTGGTTATCCCAATAAGGACCAGAATAATATACAGGATTGCCTGGTTTCCACTCACTGTTAGCAAAGTAAGGAGGTTTTACACCTTCAAGCAGTGCTTCAACATCAACCATTTTGGACCTCGTTCAAATAATCATTTACATCATCAGACACAACAGAGGATAACCAGTTTCTGAATCCTCCATGTGATTTATTTAATTCACCAGCAATACTACCACCTGCCTGGTGTAGAACTTTGATACACATAGGTTCCTGTGTGACCGGATCATCAAGCCACAGTCTATCATCTTTTACGTAAATTTGCGACCAACTTTCCCAATGATTGTTAGGATCGTCACCCCAGCAACTACAAATACCATACGATACATTAGTACCAATAGCATCAATCACCTCAGAATTATACTTGTCCCAATGGAACAACTGATTGAGTGTGTCATTCTCATCACCCAGACCAGGGAAACAAGGATTGATCTCTCGCTTAACCCGTGCTGCCTCGGTGTTCAGTGCGTGCCAGTCATACCAGAACTCAGGTCCATTGGCAGCAATCAGTCCGGCATTGATGAAACCCTGGACAGGAATAGGTTCATTGTTTCCCCAGGGTTCAATATGATTGATTGTAATGCCACCATGAGATCCTGCTTTACCGAAACTATTATTGTTCCGAACACCAATGACATCAGCATCACTATTGAATAGTTCATCCAGAGGTCCAGTGACGACAGCATCAGCATCCAGGTGAACCACCATGTCATACTTATCCACATAGGGCAGACAAGTAGGTGCCATCATCCAGATGGGTTGCATCCAAGGCAACTGTTCATTCACAACATTAGTCATCTCTGTATTGAAGATGACATGATCCACATCAGGATGGAAGTATTTGATTGAGTTTGCTAATTTATCAACACCTAGCAGTTCGGCAAAGTCGTCCGTACACCAGGTGGATACACAGATCTTCTTACTCATCTACAGCACCCACAACAAGGTTTTCAGACTCCTCACTAATGTCCATATTAACCGGGAACAACATCACAAATCCTTGTTTGTTGTAAGAGCGAACCACATAGTGGGTATCCTCAAACAATTCTTCAATGAATGCGATACCATCACCACCATATAGACCTCTTTCTGCCCAGTTGCCAGTCTCAAAAGGACCGTCTTCATAGACACGCAGGTCATCAATCACAAAGACATCATTAGACACATCACGTCCTTTGACAATCAATTCCAGTTCGCTACGCAGAGGCAGACGCTTATCAAGATCCTGCTCATCACCATATGATGCCAGACCAAAGTCAGCACCAGGGAAATGTGCGTCAAGCCAGAAAAGAGTGTTGCCGTTCAGTTGAGGTAGAATCTCAGGCATCACTTCAGATGATTGACCCAGGTGCCAATTTACATTGGTGAGATACTTAAATGCCTCGACATTCCTATCATAGATCTCTTTAATGATCTCGATAGTATGGACAGTCAGAGCGGGTCGGAGATTTGAGATTGACCGAACAACCTCTGCAGCACCAGTGCCAGTCTCGACAAAGTTATCGATGTTATAAAAATCAAGAACATTCTTGACTTGGATTGCTTCACTAAGTTGTCCCATTATTTCTTTTCTCCTACGACACAGAATGAATGATTCAAGTCTCTTTGACTATGGAATACATTAGTATAACCGTTTTCTTCCATAAAATCAACTATGAACTCTGGAATAAAAACATGATGATGTTTTCTATTATTCCATGGTCTCCAATACTTTTGATCGTAGTGTGGTAGATACAGAAACAAAACTCCACCACTCTTGATCTTCTCTGTCCAGTAAATCAGGGTCGAAACCCAGTCAGGAACATGCTCTAAACAGTGACTAGAGAAGATATAATCAACCTGTGCCTCTGGTAAATGATCGGCATGATAAGGATCATTGAAATCCACATCAATAGGCATAGCACCAGGGAATGCCCACTCAGGTTTCATACATCCAATGTCATACCCATTACCTTTACAAAAATATTTGGCAAACGGAATAGCAAACTGTGATGCGTTTCCTTGACTCTGAAACTCTGGGTAAGGATGTCCTTTAAATTCGATTACTTGCATATCATTGTGTGTGGTTTACGGAAAAGGTAGTCGATTTCTGATTTGTTTTTCTCATCATGAGCAATGATTACATACTCTTCATAGTTAGTATCAAGGACATCGATGAGGTAATTGATTGATGTGTTGATTGTGTAGACACTTTTTGCCTTCTCAAGCACTTTACACCAGTCAAATAGAGTGTATCCATCAAGAATTTGTAATTCTACTGTGGGTAGATCATAGTTCTCAGGGGACAATAACTCAGAGTTTCTTATGTCTGTATTGTATAGGTTGTTGATGAATACAAACTCAGAATCATCCTTGAGTCCAAGCACATCATAGTATAATTTGTTCTCTTTTTCAAGGTTTCTTTCAAACTGGAAAAAGTCCTGCCACCCACGGTAGTCAAGACCCAACATAGAGTATTTTGATGACATAATTTTGCCATCATTGTGTGTCATATCAGCAGTTGCGGGACTGATGAACGCCATATCATCACCAACATAGGCACCAAATGCGTTCTGAAACACAGTTTGGTCCAGAAAATTCCAATGTTCTGGCACAAATGTAATGTCTTTGATGTAATCACCAATCCAAAGGATGTCTTCTCGCACTGGCCAGATCACAGAATAATCGTGTGCCATCATAATCTTGGCAAGTTTCTGGCAGAAAAAGATGTCACCAATCCCAGCGGGTTGTTTGATAATACAGGGTTTCATCTGCTGTTTTCCAGGTATTTTTCACCAAAAATAGCGTTTCCAGCATTGCCATCTACGAATGGTGGCAGTTCTCGGTCCACTCTTACAAAAACTGAGTCGCCCCATTGCTGAGAATCATAGGTTGGGGACTGTTCTTTGAGTTCAAATCCTCTTTCGGATAACCAACTTGCGATTTTATCGTGACTTGCGCCACTCAAATGACGGTCATCATACGATGTTTCAAGGTCAATGACGTTCACATGATTTAGATATCGCTCATATCCCTTGAGAATATCCAACTCAGATCCCTCAGCATCAATGTTGAGGAAGTCATACTCAGCAGGATCAATGTTGTTTTCATCAAGCACAGTTGCCAGAGTTTTGGTCTGAACTTTGATAGATGTGTGCTTATTCCAGGCAGGTTGTCCCTGATAGAGACTTGATCCCTCACCTGCAAAGTAAAAATTCCTCACATCACCATCTTTATCAGAGGTAAATTCATTAAAACACTTGAATCCCCACTGGTCAGCAACAGGTTTTGCCATCGTTTTGTAGACATCTGGGTTCGCTTCGACACCCACAACCTTGTTTCCGACCAGTTTTGTGTAGCATCCATACTCAACAAAGTCCCACATACCAACATGGATGATGCCTTTGATGCCTACATTGATGCGCTCAAAGATACCAGTGTATTCTGCAGTGGGATGATCCCAAACAGCATACCCGGTCTCTTTATTCCATGAAGCGTATGGTCCGAGCATACTCATTGTAAATACCTCCTATAGATGAAGTCCTCAAGGACTTCTATTTCTTTTGCTTTCTCTAAATTTTCCTTGATTGCGTCCATTTTACTGTAGTAAATCTCTTCCGAGACCTCAAATTCTTCAGTCAAATCAATAATTCCGTCCTTATTGAAGTGATCTCCGATGTCAGGAGCACCCAAATAGACAGGAATTGTGCCTGTAGCAAAGCAATCAAGGAGTTTTTCGGTGAAATATGTTTCATACTCACCATTCTCAATCGCCACAGAGAACATATAATCACACAGACCTTCTTCTTTGTCTGCGATCTCATTGAACCCACGTCCATAGAGATCAAGTTGATCTCCGATGCGTTCTACCCACCCAAGACGCTTCACATGACCCTCACACATCCTTTTATTGGATGCGATCATGGAAATCATCTTGGTTTTTTCATAAATTTTGGGTTCTTTGATCCAAAATCCCTGTGCGGGAACCCATTTATACTTATCACCAAGTGCCAAAAGACGCTGATCATGAGTAAAAATGGTCTCGTAGGTATCCTCTACGAGTTGTTTATTGTCAATAATACTCTCAACCATACCAGGTTTGATATGCTTTGACTCAAGAAGCCAAAGATACTTAAGTCCTTTGCGTCCATCACCAATGCCATCATTGATGGTGTTGTCAATGTAGAAAGTCCCTTCAGCAAGAGGATGATCCTTCACCCATTTGATGTACTTGGACTCTTTTCCATGTACAGAGTATCCTTTATTACCATTAGTCAAATGGGTGAACGTGTCACCCACCAAATTAAATCTTGTTCTCATGTGTATTTTGGCAGAATCTTTTCTTCAGTCAAGTCACTATTTGTGATCTTATTGATTTCAGACTTAAAAGCAAACCGTTTATCATTAGTATGATACACCAATCTGGCAAGTCTGACAAACTCATCATCAAAATTACTATCACTTTCGTGAACTCTCAACTCATCTTCAACGTTCCATAGTTTTTGATTAACATCACGAAGACCATCAATCAACTCTGAAGGAACATTGAGTTCCTCAACGATTGGAGAAAGATACATCATCTCTTTAGCGATTTGCTTCGACTTCTGATCGCTATCAGAGTTACGAAGTTTGATCTCCAGAATGGTGAACTTATCTACAATCTCCCCATTTGACACCTCAATCTTCATGGAATAAGCAAATCAAGTTGTGCAATGTCAAACTGAGACATTTTGATGTCAATATGGTTCTTAGTATAAGGAGTATGTTGGATTGAACAGGTGTTCCACTCTGCTCTACCAGGGTCTTGATACTGATCCTTGTCCTGATAATCAGGGAAGAACATGATCTTAAGGCAACTCAAATACTTGAGTGGGTGGAAAATACCAGAACACTGCCCGATGACTACAAGATTTTTATGCCTAACGACATAATCAAACAAATCCTGTAACTCATACTTATCTAGGGTCTCACAACCAGAGTATGTTTTCTCTTTCTGAAAACTTGCCTTCTTGGTCAAGTTTAGAAGCACTTTATATCCCTTACTATTCATCTTGTCGATGATATCATCCCAGAATGTCTCATTCATCTGGAAACTATCACCACGCTCCGGGAACAGAATACAAGTTTTCTCTTCAATGTCCTGCGTAGCATTCTCATATTCGTAGATTTTATCCAGAACACCAGTCTCATGCAGACCATTCACAAAGTCCCACAGGTTATATGCCATGTGTGCGACCTTGAGTTTTCCATACCGATGAGCATTTGCCATACAGTTAGAATCTTGAGGATAAAAACCACCATTTGACATCAGAATCTCTCTCTGATCAAATGGATACCCCTGAAATGCTCTCAGTTCTTCGGGGCAGTTGGGATCAATCTTAAATGCGTTCTTACCTGGGATCTCTCCAGCATCAGGATAGATGACAATCTCCTGGCACTTCTGTGGTTTGGGAACATAGTTATCAAGAATGAACTTGATACCATTATAAACTCTCTTGTGACACAGAATCTTGTATGGAACTGGTGACCTAGACTCTAAAAAGAGGGTGGCAGATGTTGCATCTCCCATCCCCCATGCCATCAAATACCAGTTCTCTCTTTGGAAGATACTCTTATCAATGTTCAGAGTTTCTTCGTAGTTAATTTCTCTTACCGGTACGCTCATACTGAATGATGAAATGGAACATATGGTTCAGACTTTTTAATCTGAGATTGAATCCAGTTGTAAGTCTTGCGAATACCCTCCTCAAGGGTCTGACTGTAATCCCAACCCAGTTCCTCACGGATCAGGTCATTGTTAGAGTTGCGACCACGAACTCCAGTAGGACCATCAATATAGTTCTTCTCTACCTGTTTACCAGATACACGAGCAGCAGTATCTACAAGTTCGCTAATCGAGACCATCTCCTCAGAACCAATGTTCACAGGTCCAAGGAAATCACTGTCCATTAACCGTCTAGTTGCTTCGATGCATTCATCAATGAACAAGAAGGAACGAGTTTGTAAGCCATCTCCCCACACATCGATAGATCCACCTTCGACCGGGAGGAGAGCGACTTTGCGGCAGATCGCAGCTGGTGCTTTCTCTCTTCCCCCCTCCCAGGTTCCTTCGGGTCCGAAGATGTTGTGATAACGAGCAATCCTAACAGGAATGCCATGATTGCGGTTGTAAGCCAAGAAGAGACGCTCGGAGAAGAGTTTTTCCCAACCGTATTCGGAGTCTGGTGCTGCGGGGTATGCGTCATTTTCTCTCAGTCCGGGGTTGTTTGTTTCTTCCTGAGCATACTCTGGATACATACAGGCAGAACCAGAGTAGAAAATCTTGGTGGGTTGATCAAGTTTAGGACGATTGCATTCAGTCCAGTCCTTGACAACACCATTGAAAGTTTCATTCAACTTACGAACTTCCTCAAGTACATTCAGGTTAATGGTAACAGAGTTGTGCATAATATCTGCATCATTCTCTCCTGTAAATACAAACCCTGCACCACCCATATCAGCAGCAAACTGATAAATCTCATCAAATGGTTGAACATACTGATAGGGCACATTCGCATTATAATTACCAGAATATCCTTTAAATTGGATAACTTCCTGAACAAGTCTTACATCACGCAGGTCTCCCTGGACAAACTCATTTGCCTCTGAGTCACCATACTCAGGATACTTAAGATCCACACCACGCACCCAATATCCCTCGGAGCGTAAGCGTTTGACCATATGACTTCCAATGAAACCACCCGCACCAAGCACCAGTGCGGTCTTCTTATATTCAGACATAAACGAAGAGTTTTCTTTTATATAGGATACTAAAAAAGACGGTTGTTGTCAACCGCCTCTTAGGTCTTTCATGCACGCCACTTACTCTTTTGCTAGAAGCAAGAAACTAGGCGGGAGTATAAAACCCCATCCGCACCACTTGTTTTTAGGAAACAAGAAACCGTCAGAACGACATTTTCTTGGAAAGTCTTGAGATAAGATCATCCACCTTTGCCTCTAGCGCAGCAACTCTTGCTGAGTCACTACCCTCATGAGTGTGTGATTCTAATTTCTGAAGTCTTGATTCGACTTCTACATCGTACTTCGACATCGATGCACCGCTTGCAGACTTCGCTGCTGTTCCTTTTGTTGACATGATTTTAGAATGAACTCTTCTTTTTTTATTTAGTTTTTAGAAGGGTCTAATGACTCCACCAGTTCTGTTATAGTCCATCCGTGACTTGGGGGTATCCCGACCAGGGCTAGTTTAGCGACTTACCGAGTCTTTGATGTAGCAGGGTTTACCTGTCAACCACTTAGGATACTCTGCATCTTCCATTGCTAGAAGGCATTGTGCCTGGTTGTCAAACAGATAAACATCAAACCATCTACGATTGTAGTAGTCTTGCTCCTGCAACCTATAATCAGGCATTCCATTGAGTTCAATGGTGCCTTTTTCAACAAAACGGAAAGGACCGCGTTCAAGAAGAACTTTCACCTTACCTCCACAGAATCAAGATCTTGAACCAAGCAATCAACCAGGATGTCATAATCATCAAGTGGATCACCAGAGAATACTACACCGCTGTTCTCATAATAACGACGAACCTTTTTGAAAAGTTTCGGATTCTTTACATCAAGGAAAAAGTCACCTTTTGCTGCTCCACGGAGCGTTTGAACGTCCTTCTTGAATTTTTCTGTGAGAGTCATCTTTTTGAATGTTGACCTTAGTATTATAAGGGGTTAAGGGTGATCCGTCAAGAAGCTTCGTTGTTTTGTTCGGTGTAAATGCGAAGAAGTTCGTCATCTGCAGGAACCATGACTGCTCTATCTCCGTTCTCGTTCTCTACACCTATAGTCTCTCCATTCTCCACTCTTGTCATAAGAGTTTCCCAGTTCTCCTGCCAGTATTCCACAGAATAAAAATGCATCTTGCCATTATGTATAATGCAATCGGGGTGAAAGGATTTAAACCTTCGGCCACCTTTCCCTACTATGTAATTATACTAGACGTGATGTCCTTTGTCAAAAGGTTGCCAGTGTTGCCACCCATATTTGTGAACGAAATGCATACCAATAATAGGAACAAAAACTAATGCAAGACTGAGTGTTCCAATTCCAAAAGGATTATTGAGTGTGGCAGCAGCAATGTGTGCTGCCTTGAGTGCGATGTGGGTCATACATATCCTCCCCAGATTTTCCAGTGATCTAAAAAGTAAAAGTTAATCTCACTTATAGTTCCGTGGGGTGCTTCTTGCCCCTCAGTTTCAGCCCACTTCTTACAAAATCTAGAAACATCAGGTGAACTCATTACATGATTTACGCCATACATTCTAGCGAATGCACTCATAGCGAAATCATAACGCATTTTAATGTGCTGTTCCATTTCCATCATAATCATCACTCTCGTAATAAAAGTTTTCGCCCTTATAAAATGCGAAGAATATAGTGGTTAAAACAAAAGGAACTGCTGCCCATAATAGAATCGTACTAAAAGTCATTTAACATTACCTGGTGATAAGGATTGGAAAATTTTAGAACATGCATTGACAGCATAGGTTGCTCCATATACACCAGAGAAGATATATGAGATACCTAACTTAGAACAGTACAGTTCCAGTTCCTGACATTTTGAGATGTCACTGGTGCTGTGATCGATGATGATGTCACCCTCCTCAAGTAATGGTAGCAACTCATCTAGAGTGTCTTCTGTCTTTTGCTCAGGACATGTAATCTGAAAGATACCCTGAGTCTCAACATAAACGGTTTCACCAGATTTCTCCCCGTAGATACTCTTTTTGCTTTTGACTACTTGAACAAGTCTTTCCAAAGAATCGGCAGCATCTGTGATATACCCACTCTTTACTGCTTCTTGTGCCTTGACATAATTTCTTCTGTATCCATAGACTTCGATACCTTCTTTTATCATACGGCGAGACATACCCTCACCCATGCGACCAAGACCAATAATACCTACTTTCATTTTTCCTCGTTCTAATTTCTATACCTTCCAGGCCATGTTAGTTGCATTCCAGCAATTAGCAACATTGTGAAAGCAAATACAAACAAAGTGCTCATATCTTAAACTCTACCGACTAAAGAAAGAACTCCATGCGAATAAAATGCAAGGAGTATCCCACCAAGAATGGCACTTATAACAGTGGCAGTTTTGTTATGCTTATCAATTGCTTTGTCAATCATTTCCTGACACTCCTTTTTAGATACAAAGTGGTCAGGTATGATTTCATCCATCCTGTGAGACATTTGAAAATTTCTTCATTGGATCTGGTTGTCCTCCCACTATAGCACAAGCACGAACATAAAA
>VMHT01140945.1_pt1 | contig 16807 bp, 16 predicted proteins | sample 4693611 | NCBI WGS metagenome assembly VMHT01 (sample SAMN12280063, study PRJNA550983) | marine metagenome | isolation source: seawater sampled from same location over 5 years 0.02-0.2 micron viral filtrate | place: USA: collected off the coast of southern California halfway between the port... ...
ATAGCGCGAACAACAGCCACGCGTGGATTACCACTATCTCAAGTTCAAGCTTCACAAAGCACAGACACAAGAATATCAAGTCTAGCAAACCAAGTCGCATCTCAAGCACGACCCCCACCAGCAACACCAGCGCTAGGGACTAAACCTATACCACCGCAAGCGCAAGCGAAGCAGTCAACAGCACAACCAAACGGATCAACAGAAGGAGGTGGGGGGAGTGGTAGTGGTTCAAGTGGTAATCAACCATCAACACAATTAAACGATTCATTGCCGAATGGCGATCTAAAAACAAGCGGAGATATGGATGGAATAACTGATAGTATTACATCACAAATAAAATCAAAAGGTAGTCAAATTCTAGGCGACGCCGCCAACTCATTAGGTGTTGATACTGACGCAGTTATGGGGGCAGCCAATGTAGCGCTAGATGGTATACCTATTGTTGGTGAAATATTTGGTATAGGCACTATGATTGCTGGTCTAGTTCGTGATATAGCGGATAAAGGTAATGTTAATAGAAAGGCAGAGGAGGCGAGTTCAAGTGTAGTTTCATCTGCTCGTGGGGCAGTTGATACTGGTAATGTCGCATCAACTGGAGCAACAACAGCTGGATCATATATTGCTTAAATAACTTTGCTATCAGCATAACTTTTGTTTAAACAATTTTGGATATGACCCGCTGATCTTTTATGACGATTAAATGTATCTTTTCTCATAGATTTTTTACAATCACAACAAAACACTATTTCGTCTTTTCTTTTTTGTAATAAATTTTTTTTAATATTATGGTAATGTTTACGTAATCTTGTTCTTTCTTTTTCAAGGTTATTCCAATAATAATTACGTTGTTTTTCTTTTAACGCTTCACAATTTTCTTTATACCTTTTATGTGAATATTCTGCTGGGGTTTGAGTTGGGATATTTTTATTAATACATATAACTGGATTTTCCATATCGGCTTTATGGTTTTCAATATATACTCTTTCTTTTGCTTCTAAATCTCTTCTATTAATATTTTCGTGTTCTTCTAATACTTCATATTCTAAATTACCTAATATATAATTTGACTGTGTTTTATTAAAATGACCCCTATGAGATTGTATCCGTTGACGTAAATTTTTTGTTGAACCATAATATATTTTATCATCTGTTTTACTATAACATTTATATATAACTCCTTTTTTGAGTATTTCGTTTGAATAATCTGCTTCTATCTTATTAGACATTTTATAATAATAGTGAATATTATTTCTTTAAGTAAAAAACAAATACATTTAAATTAATCCCAATTAATTATATATTTAATTGGTAAACATTTTTTTGGTTCGTCGTCCTCTTCGTCCTTATTTTCCCTATTTAAATTCTTTTTATGGATTTTAGATTTTAAATGATTATTAATATGTCCTCTACTTATTATTCTATCACAGACTTTACATATAATTTTTTCTTTTAAATAATCCGTATATCTCGTCATATTAATATATAGTTAGAAGTTTTTAATCTTTAAATAATTTGGGACATTATGTAATTATTTTGTCTTCGTCCTTTTCGTCCTTTTCGTCCTTATTTTCCCGCTATTTTTATCTCTTCGTTTGATCCAAACTTTTTTAAAGTTTTTATTTATTTTTTATATATTTTTTCATTTCATTTATTTTTATTTTTAGTGCTTTATTTTCAGTTTCATATTTAATTATCATTTCTTTTAGTTCCAATAGTTTTTCTTCTATATCACCTACAACTAATCTAACATCCATTATTATTATTTAATATATTTTTGTTATAACTTTTTTAAAAAGTTATTTTTTACCACTTTCCATTTTTTTTCCAACTTCATTGGGCGGACATCTACATATTTTTTCGCCAGTCTTAGGACATCGTTTTTGCGGATGTTTGTGTTCGCCTTCTTGTGGCGGTGGCGTGGGGGGTGGGACTGGGACATCAATTCGTATTATAATACTACTATTTTCACTTAAATTTGGATTAGTTAAATCTGGATTTAACACTTTAACCTTGATATTCTGAATAGGTGTATCTTCATTTAATACTTGAACTATTTGACTTCCAGCAACTGGGATAAAATCTTGGTTAGATAAATTTGTTTTAGCAACAACCCCTAACAATCCTAATGGATCACCCTTAGATACAACATCTTTATAAGTAGGGACTAAATCACTTGTAATTAAATAATAACCAAATTTTGATAAACTAGGTAATCTATCAGCACTAATCCCAGTTGGGTTGGCTTCTACATTTATCATAGTCGCCATATTATATCTTGACCCAGCATATGACGCTTGATTATCTCCGTTTGTTGAATCAGAAGTATCACCAGTATCACGCAACGTTCTCTGTGTTCGTGGTGTATTATAATCAAAATTATTAAAATATTGTAATGGTGTTGATATAACAGCAGCTCCCTCCCCAGGCGGCATAGTAATTTTTGTTGGATTATTTTGTGTAGAAACTTGTGGTATTGTAGATATATCTAATTTAGTATTTGTTGTTATTCCCCTTAACTTCAAACCAGCAGTTTTATTATATTGTGATATTGTTTCCATATAAGCTGGATCATTTAACTGATCGTATGAAAATCCTAATTTACCCCATATTGTTTTAGTTTTCCATATTTTTTCAGCTTGTTTTCTTGAACTAAAAAAATCTTCAAATGATGCGTGTGATGAAAATGTAGTTTCTGTTGGTAATATTCTATCCCCATATTTAACCCCAGTTGATTTAGCAAAATTATATATTATGACTCCACCAATACGACTAACTGGAGTTTCTAAACAACTTCTAAGAGAAGTTTTTTTAGCGTCGGTCGTGCCTTCATTAACTATAGTATATTGTGAACCAGTATGAGTTGATGTAGACGCTCTATCTAATCTAACAGCAAACACAAATTCGTTAGTTCCGCTAGAATCACCAAGAGTAATTATTTCATTTACTTCTAATATTTTTGCTGGAATATTATTCACGAGTGGGAAACCATCACCAGTTAAACTAGCACCAACCCCTATATCAGAAATACTTTCTTCACCATTAGAAACCAACCTTAAATTAAATACTATATTTTTACCACTTTGAGTATTACCAGTATGTGCTGGGGCAGCTCCACCCGCTCCCCATAAACTTTGTGCGTCCCCATAAGGTTTAACATCAAATATTTCAGCAATTCTTTTTAATCCCACACCAGTTTTACCAGCTGAAGCATTTTCAACACCTAATATATCGTGTGAAGCAATCCTATAAGAAGCGTGTAAATTATTTAGTGTGAAGGCAGACGTATCAGTATCAAATTGTAAATTTACTTCTGGTGCGCCAACATTTAATCCTCTTGGGCCAATTTGATAATCTAATACATTTCTTGCCTCCCCAGTGTCCGCCGTTAAATCAATATTAGCATAAAAAAATAATTGAACTGCTCCAGTTTCCCCAACATAAGGGTGTGATAAATATATATCTTTATCCCCAGTGCCTTGAACCGATACAACAGTAGTTCCTTTTTGTATCCCCAATCCTTCAACACGAAAACCAACTGTGAGTCCGTGTCTAACACCTATTTCGAATACATTTGAATTTCTAGCAATTAAAACATCATATATTTGATTAGTATATGTATCTGCTTTATTATTATCTTGAAGGAAAAAAATTGGGCCATGATTTACATTTAACTCGTCGGCACGTTGACTATAATTAATTTGAACTGGTTTTTGTTTAGGGTGGAATTGATCTCTAATATTAGCATAATCCCACGCTGGGATAAAACAGTGTGTAGGTGCTGTGCTAGGGTCTTCTTCATTTATATTTCTATGATATTGTCCGTCTGGCGCTGGTCTAAATTTTAATGGGACAACTTGACGAGTAAATCCACTATTATTAAAATTTAGTGTGCCGTTCCAATCTTGGGCTGCGATGGCTGCTTCTACATTAGATATTGGGAGTGTTGTTCCACTTTGTAATTGATTGTTAAATTGTTTATTTATAAGAGTTGTTAATTGTTGAATACCATATACACCCTTTTTAATTGTTATAAAAGCAGATGTTGGTGCTGGTTGAACGAAATAATCAGCGTTATTTTTAAATATTGCTTCAAATCCAGAACCAGAATTTTGGATTGGAAGTCTACTCATTACTAAATGTGTTGCGTCCGTTATAGAAACTACCCTAATATTTATATCAAAAATACCAGTCGTTGTTGATGTTATAGACATACCAGCTTCTAATCCATCAGTGGGGCAAGTTAAGATTAATGATGTCGCCACTGCTGTTGCCCCCACTGACTTTGTAATTTGTGGTTCATTAAATTGCTGAAATGGTTTTGATGATAAAATAAGTGGTGTTCCACAACCGCCTAATTGAAAACCATTTAAAGCACTATAAGTTGCGCTTGCTATACTACCTTCATCATTATTTAAAAATAATCTTGTCCGTCCAGTATCCGCTAAATTATTTAACAAATCATCATATATTAAACCAGTTTTTCCAAAATTTTTTTTGGCTTGTGATACAGCAGACGGCACTGATTGTTGGTCTTCAGTTATATAAGTATAATATTGTATTGTTTCAACAAAATCCTCTTCAAACTCTATACTTTGCCCTGTAATACCTTTCTGATTTATAAAAGCATTTTCAATAGATATTTGACTTCCAGCTGGCGCTAAAATAGTATCATTTAATTTATAATCCCATATATTTGTAGTAGAACTTTCATTATCTTGTGCTGAATATCTATTAATATCTACGAAAAAAGATTTAGTAGTCATATATAATATATAACAGAAAATATAAACTAATTTTATTTTTTTGGGGAGGGCGTTTGAAATAGCGGGAAAATAAGGACGATTAGGACGAAACCATAACTTGAGTGCCTTTAGGTAATTTTTTCACAACCACCACTCGTGCGTGTGTTATATAATAATCTACATCCATTTCTTTTCGCATATCAATATCATTACCTTGATAAGTGTTAGTTTTAGGTTTTCGTTTGTATTTAAATATCAATGGACTACCACTATTAATAATAGTTCCACCACCAACAATAGCGTCATTACCATTTCTTAAATCTACACCGAGTGGTTTATAATTAGCAATTAAACCTTCAGTAATAGGTGCGAGACGTTGTTGAACTGAATTAGGATCTGTAAAATACATCGGTCGTGGGACTATCATATCACCATCTAATACATTAGACATTTTATCATAATGACTAGCATTATTATAAATAAATTGTGGGAAAACATCTAAACCATTTACCTCTACATTATATTCTTCTTCATCAACACCATCTATAGACTGACCTTGTAATATTCTTCTATTAAGACCGTGCGAACTTGGATTAACAATTACAACATCGGTTTGAGCCGCCGAAGCACTTGCGTTTCTAGCAGTTCCATCAGCAGCCATAAGAGTTATTTGATTATCACCATCAACCACTTGGACTGATTTAACAAATGTATTTGGTTGAATACCAGTCCCAGTTATTTTAGCGTTGACTGATATATTATCAATAGACGAAACAGCCGTTAGTGTAGTATTAGCGTTAGTTGTTGTCGCAGTTGCTAGTGCGATAGTTGAACCATTTTTGTCTTTAAAATCACTAAATCTTTTCATTTGAATAATATTATGAACTTCTTTACCAGTTTGACCTAATCGGTGTTCTACCTCTTGTAATTCTTTAGTTGTTGATACAGCTGGAAGTTTTTTCTTAACAACAGCGATTTGTGGGAATTCAAATCTGTATCCGCCACTACTAGAAGTTTGGTCTATATAATTATTAATCACTGATGATGGGGGGAGTAAATAATCAACAACTAACTCAACCTCGGCGAATGCGATATTATCACTCAAAGCCATATAATCGGTGTGTGTGTGTGCGCCATCAAAAGTTTTACCGAGATTGTATGCGAACCTATCAGCAAAATTCATTTCAAATTCTAACTGAATATTGTAATCAGTGAATAAGAAAAGCGGGAGCGACCGACCCTTTAAACAAGGGAAAATCATATTGAGTGGGATACCGAATTTTTCATTAAGGGTTATATCACTATTAATAGATAATGAATTAACTGTTTTACCAGTGCCGTCAGTATTACTACCAAAATTTACACCACTATGGGTTTCATCTAAAAATATTTGACCTTGAACTGATGGTGTCCCATTAGGAGCAACTGTATGACGAGCAACAGCTCCAGATTTATTAACTTCTAATTCCATAGAATTACCTAAATAATGACCCATAACATTTCGTCGTTGTAAAACAGATTGATTAAGATTCATAAGTGTAGCAATTCTATCAACATCTTGGCAGTTATTGATTTCAAAATCACCGACTTTTAATACAGCGTTCTTAATACAACCTAAAGCCCCATTCCACATATTAATACGAAGGTTTCCATTTGTTCCACTCAATCGTTTTAATTTAAATGTAAGCATAGATGTCCCTTCAAGAAAACCAACATTTCTTATAGTATATTTAAATACTCTAGTGCTATCAGTAGTTGAGTTATTAGGTTCAATAGTTTCAGTTCTAATTTCACTTTGTTGCGGGACTTCTTTTAAAGAGTAATCAAGCATATCAGCAATAGTTCCAGACATTTTTATATATTAATGATATATTTTATTTTTTATATTTTTATTTTTCAATAAAAACTTTTGGATTTTTAATTTTCTTTTTTTTAAATGGTTTAGCAATTTGTATTTTTTTTATATCAATTTTTTTTTGCGGTTTCGGTTTAGGTGGTGGGTCTTTACAAACTTCACCTTCAAATATTTTTTTAGAGCAGACTTTCTTATTTTTAAATTTAATATCACTATAAATACTATTCCACGCTTTTAATTCTATGGGGTCAAATCGTTTAATTTTCATTTGTTCTTGTAGTGTGTTAGGGCGGTGCCTCTGGCCTGGTTTATTCATATATTACTAATATATTTAATTTTGATACAAACTTTTCTAAAGTTTTTTTCGTCCTCAACGTCCTTATTTTCCCGCTATTTCCAAGCGTTTCCAGAAAAATATTTTAATATATAAAAATAAATATGAATAAAAAATTTTATGATCTTAAAAGCACTGATTTAAAATTTAAAAATGATGATTACGAAACCCCTAGTTGCGTTTTATCAGATTTAATACCTTATATTAAAAATCATAAAACTATATATGATCCATTTATTGTAAAGGTTTAGTAATAGTTGAATGGGCTAAACTTAATAAACATTGTATAAATGAAAAACAAGATGCCTTTAATAGAGAACATCCTAACTATGATATTTTAATAAGTAATATACCATTTAGTTTAAAAAAAGAATGTATAGAATTAGCGTTAAGTCTATCTAAACCATTTGCTTTATTAATGCCGATAGATACACTAGGTTCTAAATGGATGAATAAATATTTTGATAAACTACAATTTATTATACCACAAAAAAGATATAATTTTTATAAAGAAGGGGTATATGAAACCAAGTGTTGGTTCAATACAATGTGGGTATGTTCTGGATTAAATTTAAATGAGAAGATTATAAAATTGGGGGAAAATAAGGACGATTAGGACGAAAATAACTTTAAAAAAGTTAGTATCAAAAATAGTTTATTATTTAGATATTGTGAAATTAATAACTGAACCAGATAATTCTTTACTTAATTCATTAGTAATTGTATCTCTGATCTCAACATCTAAATTATTAATTACCATTCTATTATTATCTAAATCTAAAACTTTATTAATACTTGGTTGAAAAGTTCCAATTATAATATCACCACTACCCATATTAACTATCTCACTCTCAGCAAACGGAGTGGGGACATCATATAATATGGGTTGGACGAAACCAACTGAATTTTTATTACCATTAATAAATGATTGTTGTATATTTTTATAACATTTAATAGGCAAGTTTTTTAGATATATAGAATATGATGTATCCCTTACTAACTCTGCTTCTTCTCTTGATACTGATACAACCCTATCTTCATTGCTATTTGGATCAATTGATTGTGTTAAACCAGTTCCAACATAGTTCGCAAGTTCTTCACTAAACGCCATTTCATACCTCCCTATAAAAGTGTGGGGGTTAGCTGCCGACGCATTATCACCATCTTTTCTAAATCCGCACATTCTAATATATTCAAAACCTTCGCCTAATTTTTGTGCCGACGCAATTATATTAAATGGGATACTTGAATTAATTTTATTTATTTTTTGTGCGTCTGTTCCAGTCATGGTTGTCGTCCCATCCATTCCTCCGCCATGAGTAGTAAAAAAATCTCTTCTAAAAGCTGCCGTGGTTCTGCCTAAAGTTCTACTATCAAATACTAAATTACTATTACTATGTGTCGTCCGTCCCACCATATTATATACTCTAAAAAACATAGTATCAGTTGCCCCACTCCTCGCAACTATATTCGTTCCAGTCGAGTTTGGGCCTGGGCCTCTCTTCCAGTATGTTTCAATAGCGAATTCAGCATTAGCGTCATCGGATACACCAATTGCGGATAGACTTTCACTAAATACTTTCGTCATACCATCAAAATTATCGGCCATATCCTTAAAATGTTGTGTAGAAGCACCAGCAATGGCTTTTAGATATATATTTAATCTGTTGGGCGTTGCCCCAGCCGTCCCAGTAATTTCAAATGTAGCGTAAGAACCAATAACAGCATTTATAGAACTTGTCCTTTCAGTATCAGCGTCAGTCATTTGTGTATTAGCGCCTAAAAATATCATAGGGTTAGTCAAAGCAGTTCCATTAGCAGAGGCATTAGTAGCGCTAGTCCCTCTTGTTAAAGCAGTTGTATTACTTGTAGTATTAGTAGTCCAATCACTATCAGCAAGTTCTTTCGAATATAACCCAATTGATACAGCATTTTCTAATGTATCTACTGGTCTATTACATCTAAATTGAATTGTGTTGCGAGTTAATCCAGAAGAGATGTAATTATGATTATAATGTTCTTTAGATAAAGCATAATTATCATAATATAAATCATCTGGGTTTGCTGATGTTTTTTCATAAGCATTTCCATTAGCCGCGCCACCACCCTTAACATCAACAGTGGATAATGTAATATCCTTGTATATGGTATTAGGTTCTTGTTGTGAATATCCAACACGAATTAAATTTTTATTTTTTGGGTCTACACTAATACCTTCATAAAAAAATAATTGTGTAGGTTTGTCTGTATCTCGTAATTTTAAACTATCAAATAAGGTTTTAATCCTTTCGTCCAATTCAAGCACAGAATATCCAGCCTTTCCAGTATCTGGATTTATTTTTGTAATTTTAAGAACCCCAGCGCCATCCCCAACATCATCTAATACCATATTAGATACAAATGGTGATACTGGTTTTAGAGAGGGTGAAGCACCTAATATTTTAATTGTTATAGTTTGGTCGTTGCTAAAAAAAATATTACCACTTCTTTTGAATTTAGCGAAATTAATATTTACTTTAGAATTTGGTTCAATAATTAAGGGTTCTTTAAATCTAACTGAGTAGAGATGTCCGTTGTCTTCTGGAGATACTAAATTTACACTCGTCATTTATATATATTTATAATATTTTAATTTAATATAATGGAAGAATTGATTGATCGATTAAATGGTAGTGAATTAATAATTACACAACACGAAACTAGAGATGAGATACTAAAAGAGTTTTTATTTATATTAGGTAAAATACTAAGTGAAACCGACGAGTTCAGCGCCACATCAGTATTAGAAAATATAGAAAAAGAATATGTAAAAATATTAGATGCCCTTGAAGGTATTTAAAATTTGTGGATCATCACAGTATGATATTTGTTTTTCAATCGTCCCAATCGTCCCTATTTTCCCGCTTTTTATTTCATTCTCCAAAAAAATAATTTCGTCATAAATAAAATCAAAGGTTTCATCCAATATTTTATGATAGAGTTTCTTTTTTCTTTTTGTCTTAATTGGATCTATTCTAATATATCCATCACACAATTTTTTTTTTTTACTCTTAACATTTATTGATTCACCACGCTCCTCCATTTGTAATTTCATTAATAATCTTTTAGCGCCCTCACGCTTCATAGGTCGCCTTGTAATATATAATCTATTATCATATTTATTACATAATCTTTTTCCATCTTTACGACCAACTTTGTATCCATTATTAATTTTATATATCTTATAATCCATACTATATAATAATATTAAAAAACATTTCAATAACTTTACTTGGTATTCTATATTTTTCAAATTTACTACGAACAGTTTTTAACGATTTTCCACCAATATTATTTTTATCAGTATCTTCTATAGTGATATAATCTTTGTATTTTAATCGGAGTGCTTTTGAATTACACCTAATTATTTTTCCATCAACCATAACAGTTTTACTTGTTCCCATTCTAGTTGAATGAATTGCTTGTCCGTTTGTTTTCACTATATTTTCACAATCTTTATTACATTTATTAAATTCTAGTCCTTCAATATTAGTCCAAAATCGTGTAGTTTTTTTATATCCCCAATCTGAATATTTACAATAATCAACATCATAATAAGGTATTAATGAATTAATATATTCTTTCATTTTTCCAGTTTTAGGATTTTCAATAATGTAAAATTGTGGATCAAAATAATCTATAATTTCAAATATTTTATCAACCATAGGGACACCATATTTTTCCATATCTTCGTCTAGTATTTCTTGTGTTATTATTGTATCTCCGTGTGATTTTAGTTTTCTTCCAATCCAAGTTTTTCTTAGTTGCGACCACCACATACACACTGGACTTGCTGTTATTATTTTAAAAAATCCCTTATCAAATTGTTTGTAATCCCAAGTCATTATATCCTCTTTAAAATGGTGTTGGCTCTCATAATCGGTGAAAGGGCATTCAGCACCTAAATCTCTATCTAATGAATATACATTAAATCCTACCTTACTTGAAACTTTACCAAAACTATGAGTTCCACTAAATAATTCTAAATGGTTCATTTATTATATTGTATGTTTTTTTTTCGAATAATAATTATATTGTTTTATTTGTTTTATATCATCTTGTATATCATCAACCCATTCATTAGCGTCATCAACTTTTTCTACAACTTCATTTAAACTACATTTGCTTTTACAACAAAAGGTTAATTTTATTCTATCCAATAAATCTTTAAGTCCCATTATAATTAATTAATATTTTTTAACTCTACCTTTCTTTTTTTTCTCAGCTATGGCCTTGGTCTTGGCTTTTGATGATAATTCACTCATAGTTTTAGGTGTATCTTTTGTAATTCTTTTTGTAGGTCTAAATATTTTGTTTTTCTTACCATTATAAGTTTTTTTACCATCTTGAGTTCTCCAGTCTTCTTTGTGCCACCTAGTTAATCCAGTTTTTTTAGGTTTTGCTCCACTATATTTACCACCTTTAGATTTATATTCTTTTACAACTAATGATGATTTATAAGCAGAGTGCTTCATGTTCGCATATTTTGCTCTTGCTTTAGCATATAACGCTTTATTTATTGGTGAGGGCATTATAATAAACTTTTAAAAAAAGTTTTAACAAAATAGAAAATAAAGAGGGAAAATAAGGACGTTTAGGACGAAGGGATCTACATAGTTTTTACAAGAGTTTTAAGATTAAGAACTGAATTATATTTAACGAATGACTGGACTAACTCTGATTTATTACGTCTATCAACTGGGAGAGTTGTATTACCAGCATTAACACCAGAGAATACAGTATTAGAATAATCCCTATTAACATACGCCATAGAATTACCAATACCATAAGTGTAATCAACACCAAGTCCCAATAATTCTGGAAACATTTGCGACCCAACACCATCAGTATTAGCGATGGCGGCTGTCCCTCCACCGGCCGATCCAGTCCCACGATAATTTGTTGCTCTATCTTCGTAATCTGCTTGTTGATTTAATTGACTTCGTTGAAGAGTTGCTGATGATTTAACTGCTTCTTTACCACCAAGTAGCGCTCTTTCAAAATGTTTTCGTAATTCAATATCACCTAAATTATTTTCATACTGGGTCATTTGCGACATATTAATACCACCAGTCCCAAGTTCAACTTGAGTATCAAAATTAGGTTGTGCTTTCAGTGGGAATGTAAAAGGAAATCTTAAATTATCCTTTTTGTGTTCTATTTTTTTCATACCAACTGGAAATCTGAAATTGTTTTGCTGATAATTAAGGTTATTAGTTTGGTCTTTATCTAAATATAAATTACACATTGCTTTTACCGAATTGAGTTGTGGTGTATAAGTGTTATTATCCTCGTCAGCGTGAATATCATTTAATAGATTTATTTGCGAGTTCATCATAAGATTTGGTGGATACGAAGATAATTCTTGTGGTGTTGGAATAATATATCTACCCTCTAATTTTAAATTACGAAGAGTATACATTTTATTTCTAGTATCAGCACCAGGCTGACTAGCGATGACTGAGTCCCTAAATCGGTTGTGTAATACAGCACTATCTGGAGCGAGATGAAGTGTTAAGAGAAGACCATTTGTATACGCTGAACCTAAATGAATATTACCACTTTGGAGCATATCAATATCTAATCTTATACTAAAATGAACCCCAATCTCTTTATTATTATTAATTTTTAAGTCTTGACTGGTTTTATCAGCAATAATATTCATAAGTCGGTTTTGATGATTAGCGTGTGCGCCGAGGGCCAGCGACCGATTTGGTGCGACACCCCATAAATAATCCTCATCATTATTAGTATACGCCTCACGAAGGGAAGCATATGAAGAATAATTATGAATATTAACTAATTCGGTATTAGTTTTTTTTGTTTGAACTACAACCTTATCAATAACATTATGAACTCCTCCATGATTAGGAAGGTTAATTGCTGTTTCAGCAGTCATATTCGCACCATTATCATTATTAATATTTGTGTAATTAGTTTCTCTACCAAAACCTTCATTAGTGGAACTATCTTTAATAAAGAATTGGCCCGACAATACTAATGAATCTACTTCTAATAGTTTTTCAATTGCTGGGAGTGAAAATTTAACAATAGGGTTGCTTTCTTTAAATGAAAACCCACCTTCAACCCCATTTGTCCCAGCACTTTGTAATGGATTATCATTCAACGGAGAAATACTAAAATAGTTCTTTTCAATCGGCATTTTATATATATATAAAATATTTTTATTTTAAAATTAAATCAAAAAAACGGATTGACCTATAAAACTAATTGTAAATTATCTTTATTTACCATAATAGATTTAACTGAAAATACCCAATTAACCATTCGGCAGTTAGAAATCGCAGCTCCACCATTCGGTGTTGCCGACCTTTCAGCACTAAATCCTAATCTAATCTGTGGTTCAGCATCTTTTAAATTATATACGAATTGTTCGCCCCTAGCGAGTTCTCTAGCGTGGAGATAAGTGTTAGTATAATCACTGAGATTTCCACCACGACCATCACCAAGTCTTTTTACATTTAATCCTATAGATGTAAACGCTTTAACAACTTCATTATAATTAACTACTTTATCGTTTTTAGCTTGTGGGTTATAAGGTTTGAGTGGATAGAGTTTATTATTAATAAAATATTGGATGGAGTTTAAAAATGTATTGTGTGGAGGTTGACCTAAATAATAGTTTGGAGCATAAGCATCATTTTCACCTAAATCACCACTCACCTTAATATAATTTGTAAATATACATTTGGCTGCCGAAGCAACACTAGTAATTTCACTCTGATGAGTTCTGCTAGTGGATGGTAAATTATCTAAAAAGCAATCCCACGAGATAAAATCATATTGACTTTCTTTCACAATTGATTTAAGCATCGCTGGGGGCGGGACGACTTGAAGCACTTTTAATTCTACGTTTTTTAATTTATATGATGGGGATGATGGGGCGAAAAATAATTTAAGACCCGTAGTTACACCGCCGATATTAGCATCAGTATTAACTATAACCTTTTTATTTTTAACATTAACACCAGCGCCAGCTGCGTTAGAGCCACGATGAAGACCAGCAACAACTATATTTATATCTGTATTGGCTGTTGCCCCACCAGTTCCCCTAACAATCATACTAGATCCAACAGCAATACCAAGAGAAGCGACCTCATCAATATCATTAGTAAGAGTTATAACTCGATTACCAGTTCCACCGACAGAAGATACATCAATACCAGTGGCGAATGAGTTGGCTTGGACTGGGGCATTTGTTCCACTAATTCCATTACCACTGTAAAGATGTTGTAAAACCTTTTGATTTTCGGCAAATGTAATTTCTAATTTAAGACCACCAAAGAGTAAAATAGGGGTTAGTTTTTCACTCACACCAAAATGACTGAAAATACCAGATTTAAGTGGGATACAATATTTTCTGGATGAGAATTTTTTAGAGCCCATCTCACTATCTTGGGTTGCGTTAGTATCGTCTTGTGTGGCTAATACTGTATCAGCACCAGACGAAATTTGAGATATGGCTAGAGCGCCTAAGTCATAACATGAGCGAGGCATACCAGCAGATCCATTAGCACTAACAGTATTTAATTTAGTTGTGGATGAAGAAACGGCATTATAGGCACGGCAATTAGCGTCAGTCCCTTGTTTAACTTGTATATGTTTATCATCCTCTTCTAAATATTGGTTTTCTAATGAAGCCCATAAATTATAATTAGTAAGACTTTCTAATAGTTGGCCGTTAGATAATGAATAAATATCCATTCTTTCTATAACAGCAGAAGCACCCGCCGTTGGGGGCAATGAAGCAACACGTGAATTACTATCAGTATTAAGTAAATCAAATGATAAATAACAATCTCTACCTTTAACAAATCCAATATCTGGATTGATAGTAAAGTTTGCCTTTTGTTCGGCAACGAATTCAGTTCCATTATCGGCAACAAGAGCAACAAATTTTGAGTTTTCGGCAACAGACATTTTTATAATATATATAAACATTTTAATTTAAAATAAAATATTTTATCATTATATAAAATGAGTATTAAAATAGAAAAAGAACCTATCTATAATCAAATCAAAGATACATCAGCGGCTTTCGAAAATTTAACTATATTGGGACTACAAGAAAGTCTTACTACTAATCTAACAACAGTGGGATTTACTGATACACAACCTATAATAATGTTTAATTCGACAACGGCACTCCAAGTCGTGTCTACATCTACAGATGACGCAGCTGGTGGTATTGGCGCACAAAAAATTAGAGTTAGTGGATTATATAGTGATGCTGGAGATAATAATAAATACAAACCTCGTGTAGCAGAATTCGCTATGAATGGGACAACAACTGTATCATCAGCAAGTTCTGGGACTAATTTATTTTCTATTATAAATAAAGTAGAAATGGTGGATAATGGGACTGGAAACTGTAATCAAGGTGATATTAAAGTATTTAGAACTGGGACAACTAATTTAATGGGATTTATAAAAGCACTTTATTCTAAATCACACGCTTTCTTTTTTGGTGTATCAGATAGTAAAACTTTATTAATTAAAGATTTACATTTATCTTGTTTCGCACAAACTGCTTGTATAATAAAAATATATACACAAAATCTTATAACTGGGGCAAGAGTATTAAATACACAAATCTTAATAACAGATACAACAAATCATATTAATCATCAAGTTAATTTAAAAATAAATTCAAATTTTGTAGTTTTCGCCCACGTATCTAATTTAGAAACAATAATAGGTTCAAATTTTATAACTATGAATGCCTCAACACTCTTAATCTAAATAACTTTAGAAAAGTTTAGATCAAAAATAAAGTTTAGATCAAAAATAAAGTTTAGATCAAAAAATAAATTTAAAATATTTTATATATATATAAATGAGTATTTTAGGAACAAAAGTTTTAGCGTTAAATCCAAGTTCAGCACTAGCACCATTAAAGGTAGATAGTAATGGATTGCTTAGAGTGGCCGCTGAAGCAACCTCAGTATCAGCAAATCAAATCAATTTAAATACAGATGGTTTAGAAGGACTTGCGACAGCAACTAATTCAAAATTAGATACTATTGATGGGGTATTAGATAATGCCGAAGCACACTTGGGAAATATTGATACTGGAATTGATGTATTAGAAGCGTGTGTTGGGTCAAACAAAGTAAATGTTAATATATCTAGTGGGGGTATAACTGGATTTTCAACAGCAACTAATCAAGCAACTATCATAGGACATGTAGATGGAATTGAAGGTTCACTAACAGCTATAACTGGATATGTAGATGGAATTGAAGGAAACCAAGCAACTATGATAGGTCATTTAGATGGTGTTGAAGGTAAATTAGATACATTAGAAACAACACTCACGGCTATTGAAACAGACCAAGCAGCCATAGAAGTATTACTAACAGCAGCCAATTTGGATCACGCAGCCAACGAAGCACTTTTAACTACAATAGATGTTGATACTGACTCTATTAAAACCTCAACGGCAGCCATGGCTACAGACCTAGCGGCGATAGAAGTAATAAATACAAATGCGGAGGCACACTTAGGAAATATTGATACTGGAATTGATGTATTAGAAGCGTGTGTGGGATCGAATAAAGTAAATGTTAATATATCTAGTGGGAATATAAGTGGATTTTCAACAGCAAGTAATCAAGCGACTATTATAGGACACTTAGATGGGGTCGAGGGTAAATTAGATACATTAGAAACAACACTCACGGCTATTGAAACAGACCAAGCAGCTATAGAAGTATTACTAACAGCGGCCAATGTGGATCACGCAGCCAACGAAGTTTTATTAACAAATGCGGAGGGACACTTGGGAAATATTGATACTGGAATTGATGTATTAGA
>VMHT01048830.1_pt1 | contig 16805 bp, 10 predicted proteins | sample 4693611 | NCBI WGS metagenome assembly VMHT01 (sample SAMN12280063, study PRJNA550983) | marine metagenome | isolation source: seawater sampled from same location over 5 years 0.02-0.2 micron viral filtrate | place: USA: collected off the coast of southern California halfway between the port... ...
CTGGAATTAGCGAAGGAAACATGCACCAGCAGTAGGTGAAGCATCAACCAGATAATCCGATGAGATGCCGGTCTGTCTCACTCTCATGCAAAGGTAAGATCAACCATTTAATCCGCTTACCCTAATTTTGAAGCCTATTTTTCGGTTGAGAATGTTGACCATGATCAGCGCAACCAGGAAAGGGAGTTCTATAGTCAATCCATTTACGGCATAGAATGGAATGATGAGGTATCTGACGATGGATGGATGCATGGTGATTTTGAGTTGCGAGGGGTGACCCTTTATGAAGAAGGGCAACTGGTAAATAGTTATCCGGAAAACGTTAAGGCTAAAGCGAAGTGCACAATTTTCGAAGACCCAAAGACAATAAACAAAATTAAAGCTGTAATGGTTATGGAGACAATGACTCCGCAACAAAGGGAAATATTGAAGAATCAATAATTTGTGTGGGCTCTCCAGTTTACTGGCCTCTGCGCGGGCTCGCACCGCCGCCAGCGTTAAACACTGGAGCGCCTCTAAAGACACTGCGGATCTACATGGTGCTCGGCCGCGAAGGCATGATCCGCGTTGGCGAATACTCCACCCTGGCCGCCAACTACCTGCTCAAGCGCCTCGAAGCCATCGGCTGCCAGGCCGCCTACCCGGAGCGCCGCGCCAGCCACGAATTCATCCTCACCTTCGCCAAACAGGCCAAGGACAACCACGTCACCGCGCTCGACATCGCCAAGCGCCTGCTCGACTACAACCAGCACGCCCCCACCATCTACTTCCCGCTGCTGGTGCCCGAGTGCTTCCTGATCGAGCCCACCGAAACCGAAACCAAGGAAGCGATGGACGACTTCATCGAGGCCATGGCCAAAATCCTGGAAGAAGCCAACACCAACCCCGAGACCGTCACCGGAGCGCCGTTCACCCAGCCCGCGCGCCGGCTGTATGAGGTGGAGGCGGCGAAGGAGTTGGATTTGGTTTGGAGTGAGTGATGGTGCGGTTTTAAGGGTTAGTTAGTCGTTACTATCTGAAGGGGTCTTTTGGAGACCTTTTTTGTGTGTGCGCGACAAGCGGATACAAGTGTTGACTTGTGATGCCTGTCGCGTTTTTACTTTCCTCGGGGACAAAAAACCTGACAAAGCGAAAAGCGTAAGCCGCTATAGGTCCCGCGCTCCGTTATTCAATACACGCGCGTGGCCTACTACCAAATTTTTAAGGAATCGATCATCTCATGTACAACCTACTAGTAACCGCGATGGAAGGCGCTTGGGATGAGGGATTTTATGATTATGACAAAAGTCGCTTCCTCGAATATACGAATGAGACCATTGCGTCTGCCTTAAAAGAGTTAAGCGACTCTCACATTGAAAACCTGAAAAGCTACCCTTGCCTATTTGCGTATGAAGGGGAGGATTCAGATTTCCGAATTGGTTATCTGACATCTATCAAAGAGCGTGGGCGCAACCTCCTCATAGAATTTGAGTTCGATCAAGACATCGATCCAATACCATTTTCCCGGATTCTACCAATTGCCACATTGCTAGATATACGTCGCTGGGAAATGAATAGGACTCATTGGGCGGTGAAAGACGAAGATCTGTTTCAGAGGCTTCGAGATCGAGGCATTCTTGAACCTGACAAGCAAACAAGGATCACTAAGCAAGAACGCCCCACGACTGAAAAAAACCCAAACCCGAAAGTTTCCAAAGTTCAGGGGTTCATCGGAAAAGTCTTGGGTCTTGATCAGCCAGATGGTTATGAAGTGTTTTATCGTGGCCATTCAGATAAAGAAAAATACAAATTAGAGCCTTCATTGTTTAGGAAGGATAAAGAAGGAAATTATCTTTATAAAGACAACGAGCATATATTATACAGAGAATTATTAGTCTCTAACTCCGCTGACTTTCAGTCAGATGTTTACACACTTGATAGTCTTGTTAGGATGCAGCACTACTCATTGCCAACGAGACTGCTCGATATAACTTCCAATCCCTTAATTGCTCTCTATTTCGCGTGCAAGTCATCCGTTGACGAAGACGGAGAAGTGATTATCTTCTCAATGAGTCGAAAAGATATTAAGTATTTCGATTCCGATGTGGCCACCTGCATTGCTAATTTGGCACGCTTGCCGCAATCTGAGAAAGAATCAATTAGGTTCGAAGAGGATGGCTTTAATGAACAACCACCAATCAAGCGATTGCTTCACTTTATCAGAGAAGAAAAGCCATTCTTTGAGCCAATAATTGTTCCGGATGATTTGAGGAAAATAACTTGTGTAAAAGGAAAGCAGAGCAACGATAGGATCTCTTCTCAGTCTGGAGCATTTCTTCTGTTTGGGTTGGATGCAGTCTTTGACGAAGAGGGGACTACGGAAATCAAAGTTTCAAGAATCACCGTCGCGAACAAAAAAGCGATTTTGAAAGAGCTGGATCAATTAAATATCAATGAAAGCACAGTATTCCCATATATAGAAAACTCTGCAAAATATGTTGCAGAAAAATTCAAATTTAATAAGTCAATGCAGCCGACCGTGTAGCACTCCGCATTAGTGAATGTGGTGTTGGTGTTTCCTTTCCCTTTGTAGACGCAAAAGCCCCAGTTTTTCGCTGGGGCTCGATTCTCACTGGCTGCTATCTCGTACAATCGAAAGCCGCCCATCCTCAACGGATATGGATACCGGTGTGTCGATGGTAAACCCAGCCTTTTCAAGCCAGGTGCCTTTGAGGAGAAGGAAAGGAGTGATTGGATTGCCGCTATAGGGCTTGCTCTTCAGGGTATAGTCCCGGTGGCCTTTGCGGACTTTGAGGGTGCGGTATTTCATGGTCGTGCTCCACTGATAGGTTTGTTTAACGAGTGCCCATAAGGGCGGTCGGGCAGTTAAACACCGCTATCAGACGGCCACGCGCTTTCCCCGAAGGTCTTGTATGGCTACGCGCTACCCGACCATCGACTGGTCGTGGGCACAAAAGTACCGCATTCTGTCGGCCGAGGCGACCGCTGATAGGGTGTGTTTAAGCACCGATATCCAGACTAGTCGTTTCGTCATTGGAGGGCTGTAAGTTAAAGCTGGAGTTCCTGTAAGCCATTTGTGTCTCTCTTTGAAAGTTTTCACCCTCTAATTACAGACATATGATAGAAAAATCCCCGACAAGGCCACATCAATTCGCAAGTCGATATGCGTGCCTAACAGATAAGCCCCTGAACGTCGTCTTGTTGTCGGCTTTTCTGTCTAGCTGACCAATGCTGCCTTCGCGGGGTCGTAAATCATGCCATCTATAGACGCATTTCGAATACGGTCCACTGCCTCATCTATGATTTGTAATGGAACGAGAAACCATTCTCTTGGTTTTACCGGGCGGCCAAACCTGTCTTTGATCGTGAGGTCGATCTGAGCCGGCAAAAAGATTTTGTGGAGTAAGGCCTCGAGCTTAATGCGGTTGATTCCTGTTAGTTTATAGCTTGCGATTATTTCCACATCGGCTAGCAGATAGGTAGCATCATGTGACGCATTAGCTATACGATTTTCTACTTTTCCACCAGTGACGCCAATCTTATGGATCAACTCACGATGTTCGGCTACGAACGGATGTTGTGACAGGCTACGCAGAACATAGATAGTGCCACTTTCGATATCATCTTCCTCGAAGCTTTCTCCAAACAACGGTCCGGCGTTTGGCTCGGTAATTCGGCGGCTGGTTTCATCTTTGTAAAGAGCTCGCACCAATGACAGCCGGAGTAGATTGCTTTCCGTACCATTTGAATAAATCACGCGAAGACGCGCATCTCTCTTTCCTTGTGGTGAATCGAAATCTTCCCCCACCTCGGCTACGTAGGCAGTTTGCCCATCGAGAATGAACCATTGGTGCAACTCGATAGTGGAATTTTTGCCGAATCGGCGCGTGGTTCTATACCCTCTTTTAAGTTCATTTTCGACCTGTTCAAACAGGGGTTTGAAGGCCACGAAGTCTTCGCATCGCTCTCTGTTGGCGATTTCCTCGGCAGCCCGCTTTTCGGCGCTGGAGCGAACGTGGCGCAACTCACCTACGTCATTTGATGTCGCTGTTACCTCCAGTTCAGCAAGGATCTCGTCATCAGTCATCGTTTCAGCGGATTCAGTTAGGCTTAGAGAGCCTTCATTCAATAGCCCTTGATGATCGAGAGATATTAGCAAATCCTGGCATTCATCCATTGCGCGAAGGCGATCCAGTCGTACGGCATAAAGGCGCTCGAAGATATCCTTATCTTCACCATGCTGCGGATGACGCCCCTTTTGCTCGACAAAGCGTTGGATTTCCTCGAAACCAGCGATAATCCTCTCTTCGCGCGGTGTCAGCTTTCTAGCTTTCTTGGCTTTGACCTCAATACCCAGCTCTGCCAACAACGCTTCATCATCTTTAGTAAAGCTCTTAGCGTTTCTAGCCATTTTGGGCCTCCGCCTTCATGCGAGCGAGTAAGGCCACACCTTCAGCCATACGCCTTTCCCAAGGGTCCGATGCAGTCAGATCAGGCAGACGGCCACGCTCCTGTTTGAACTTCAGTGCACGCATGGCCAGTTCACGGGCTTCGTCCGGTGTCAAGTTGGTGCGTTTAGCTGAAATCGCCGCCGCCACTTGCTTCAGACTATCCTCGCTCATGGTCTTGCCGAGAATAGCGTAGGCTTCGCTGAAAGGGTTGATACGATCGATCAGATCAATATCCAGCTCGCGTACATCCATGGCGAATTTACGTATTCCGGCAATCAGAGCGGTGTTCGGCTTGGCATCGCCGCCCGCTTCATTGCCGCCCTCTGTGAGCTCATTTTTGGCTTGTTGGGTGAGGTTTAGAGCTGCAATAGCATGCTGGCGAATGGCTTCCTGATCCGCCTGATCAAGTTCCGGGTACTTCTCCTTCACGATCTTTCCCATGCGCACCTGTGTTAGTTCTTCAGCCAGTGTTTCACCGCCGACGTGTTCCCCGTCGAACAATCCTTTTTCTGCAGTTACCTTGTCTTGTACAAAGCTGGCAATCACTTCATTCAGGTCTTGCTGACAGATGCGAGTAGCTTCTTCGCTTTTCGGTTCGGTGAGCCCTTTGATTTCGATCTGGTACTGCCCCGTTTCCTCGTTGACGCCTATGTTGCATTTTTTTGGATCATAGCCGCCTTCACCGTAGTCAAAGCCCTCCAGAGGGCCATTGCTAGGGTTCTTCGGCCTAAACTCAAAGCGTGGCGCCAGTACCTGCTCCATTAGCAGGCTAGCAGCAATGGCTTTCAAGGTATCGTTAATCGCCTCGGTCACCGCCTGTTCGGACGCATCGGGTTCGGCAATCAAGTTGGTGAATCGGGCGCGGGTTTTGTCAGGCGCATCGCGGGTGGCCCGACCGATAATCTGTACAATCTCGGTCAGGCTGGAGCGGTACCCTACCGTCAGGGCGTGCTCACACCAGATCCAGTCGAAGCCTTCCTTCGCCATACCAAGCGCAATGATGATATCCACATGGTCCCGGTTGTTTTTTTGCGCCGGGTCTTTCAGTGCCGCTGAAACCTTGTCCCGTTTTGTTGGATCATCATCAACCAGGTCGGCGATACGAAGCAATTTGCCGTTTGAAGTCTTGACTAGCTGGAATCCAGTCACCGGGTCACTACCTTGCCACTCTCCCAGCGCCTCGATGATGTGCTCGACCTCCTTAATCTTGTCCTTGGTGCTTTCCCGGGAGTTGACGTTGGGAATGTGGACAATGGTTTTCTCGACGGAGTCGAGCACTTCCAGGATTTCGTCAGCGTAAGATCCTGAGTAAAAGTAATAGCCGATATCGAGCTGTTTCAAATACTCGTAACCGTTGAGCTGTTCGTAGTAGGTATAAGTAACGGTATCGAACCGGGATTCGTCCTCTGGAGCCAGCACAGCTTCGGCATCGCCTCGGAAATAGGATCCAGTCATCGCCACGATATGCGTTTTGTCACGGCTAATGAACTCGCCCAGGTGGGTGCCGAGGCGGTTATCTGGATTGGCCGACACATGGTGAAATTCATCCACGGCGATCAAGCGATCATCGAACGCGTCGACGCCAAACTGATCTACGGCGAACCGAAAGGTGGCATGAGTGCAGACCAGCACCTTGTCATCACTCTTCAGAAAAGCACCCAGCGATTGAACCTTGCCGCCGTTGTCATTGCCTGGTGCATTACATAGATTCCATTTGGGCTCAACATGCCAGTCGGTCCAGAAGCCGAACTGGCTTAAAGGTTCATCATTGAAGCTCGAACCAATAGATCTCTCTGGTACTACGATAATGGCCTGTTTAAGGCCCTGGTTTTGCAGTTTGTCCAGGGCGATAAACATCAATGCCCGGCTTTTACCGGAGGCGGGCGGCGACTTGATCAGCAGATACTGCTCACCACGCCGCTCATAGGCACGCTCCTGCATTGGGCGCATGCCCAGCTCATTAGACTTGGTGGAGCTGCCGTTACCGGCGTAGGTAACCGATACCGAAGGAACGATTTTTGTCATTTATCCACCTCATTATTGTTACCTCCGATGTCATCCTCCGTTGCCCCATCTAATGGTTTGATAGGGCGGATGAAGCCAATCCGAAAAAGACTAGGCGCACCGTCAAGGCGATTTTTCACTCTGTGACCGAATGCCTCAAAGCTAATAATCTGTATTATGTGTAGTAGCCCCCAATAGCTCTGGAAAAGAATAATTCGACCTCATCAGGCGAAATTACTGGCTGCAAAGCCTTAACTTTCTCTTGGTCTATCACTTCCGATGTGGCAATCGCCTTTCTCAATTCCTTATAAGCTATCCAGTCAATATTCCACAAGGTAACTTTCTCTCCACTAACCAGTCGGCATATTGTTTCATCGTATCTAATCGTATTGTCGATAGGCAGGGTGGCTCGCTGAATCCATAATTCCATATGACCGGTATTGGGGATCTTACTAAACCGCGCTCTTATTTTCTCAGCGACTGCGACTTTTTCCTTTGACGAATCCAAAAAACTCATCAGTCCGCTAAGAATCGCAGCGCAAATGGCATAGCAGCGAGGGTTGCGGTAGGCAATATCCACAACTATGGCAATCAAAGGCATCGGATTACTGATGGGGTTTCTACTGCTGAACATTTTCTTGTGGAAGTCGTTTAGAGCAACCACAAGGCTTCCTGCATTGGGGAACTGGTTCGCATGATCATGGATGATGAAAAGGCGTTTTTGTAGGTTCTTCTCAATGTGCTTTCGATTTATCCAGGCGAGCTTGTCAGATTTAATCGAGGAGCGGACGACATCACTGTTGACCTTGGTTTTTGTGGGATTAAGCTTTAATCCTAAACCAATCGCCACCTCTGTGATAAGCTTAATGATGCGTTCGCCATCTTGAGGGTTGTTGACAAAAATTCGGTAATCATCTCGATATCGGAGAATGCAGTAATCATCGATATTGCATGCTTTGATTTTCTCAGATAACTCCGTGTCAGCGAGGCCAAGAACCATCTCGGCGATAAAATCCATCAAGACAGAGCCTTGTGGAATACCGTTAGTTTGCCCGTGACGCATATCCTGAATATGGGAATCAATGATATTGCCCAGTAGTGACTTATCAGTTCGTTTTCTCTTTGCTTCTGGTTTCGTATGTAAGGCCCATGCGATAGAGTGGGTATAAATGGCTCCGTAGCAGTCCGCTATATCGGTTTCGAGCACATACTCATAATCCAGCGATAATTCGATGGAGTGTTGCTCCACCGCGTGCCACCAATGGGATATCTGCTCAGCCTTGTCTTTCTGTTCTGAAAGAGACACGACAGGGAGGCTTAGGCACTGAATCTTTGTATTTGCCGAAAAGTGTTTGAAGCGTTTCAGAACCAGCTGCCAGTTAGCATCTTCGGTAAGGCGATGAACAAGTGACACATACAATGCAGGGTGGATTAGCTGAAAGGGCCGCCATGCATATTTACCGTCCTTATTATTAAAGATGGTATAGTTCACATCATCGTAGTCGCGTGGCTTCGACGAAAGGCAGGATAAGTTTTTTCCATCCAGTACCATATGAACTTCATTAATCAATTTATCGAAGCGGATGTATGGCGGCAGGTCCAGACTGCAGTAACTCTCAGGTTTCATCAGAAACCCCCGGGCTTCATCAGCACTCAGATCCAGTATTGATCTACGGGCAGCCTCCGGTGTTGTCGTTTCCGGTGCTTCGGGAGCAGTCATGACCTTTCCCCTGCAACGCTGGCAAGCGCGGCTTTTAGAACCTGAAAGCAGACTTTAGCCGTGTGCTCATCCGGAGTGAATCCGGACAACATCTGCTGATACGGGTGGATGTAATTACGAAAATCACGGAGTCCATGACTGAATTTCTTCACGTCTGGCTTTAGTAGGCCAACCTCGGACGCCACATCAATAAACTGCGCGAGGTTCCAGTCGTATAACCGCTTTACGTCGCCATCGGCAGACTTCGGGCTAGACGTGGACTTATTGAAAAGCGCAGGCTCGTTCTGGGCTACCCCAAGAAGAACTGCTTCCAGTACACTGCCGCACAGGAAAATCGTGGAAAGATATGCACCTGCCCGCATTGCTATTCTGGCTTCGTTCAGGCGGCTTTCTATGATCGGAACAGCCATCGCCTCAATCGGCAACTTGCGAATATTGGGAATTACGAATTCGTTATGCAAGAAATCATCGACTGTCTGGCTGACCGTCGTTGAGGTCCTGGAGGTGCCAGACAGCCGGGCAACAATAGTTTGTGCTTTTTCTAGAATAGAGGCCTCTATATCCCGGCCGCTGAGTGTGCAGTCAGCTTCATAAGCTTCCAGCATTTCTCCCAGTACGGCGCCGACCAGGGCATCCGGCTCCTGCTCCCAGAACGCGCGCATCTTCTTGGCCTTGGACGTACCATGCGTCTGGTATCGCGGGTCGTGAATATTAACCCGGTGGCGCCTGAAGAATTCACCGAATGTCGGATCGGAATAATCCAGGACATAGCCGCTTTGCATGCCAAGCAACCTTTCAAAGTAGCGCTTTTCCACATCATTGAGGCTGCTCATGCTGCCCCTGCCTTCTTCGCCGATGAAGTCATTTTGGTGTAGAGCTGAAACAGCTTCTCCAGCCGTTCAGTGTCATTCTTGAAGCGGCGGCCGATATAGATGCGTTCCAGGACTTCGTCGTTGCGTTCGTGAGCGGCGCATAGGTCGTCGGGCATGGTTTCCGGCTTATAGAGGTCGGCGATGGTAGCCGGGAAATGGGCTTCGCGGGCCAACAGGATGTTTTCAGCGCAGCGGGTCAGGTCGGCCTTGTTTTTCATTGTAAGAGTAGGGACGGGGAAAGTGTTCCAGCCCAATGTATTGGAATAGCGAAAATCCGTTTTCATCTTGCCGCATACGGTGGCGATCCAAACCAAGTGCAGGCGGGAGGCGATCAGTGCCATATTCCAGAGCGGTGCATCGTAGAGAGCAAACGCGAGATTGGAGACAATAGAATGTTCGGGCAACATTCCAATTGGTAAATATTTTCGGCTTTCCGAACTGACCTGAGGAACAATTAATGAAATGCGTTTTGCAACTGATTGGATCTGCCTAAATCTATGAGGAAATGCGGCTGCTGATCGGGTTTCGGCAGCTTTGCTCTCTGATCTAAAGATTTCTACTCGCCTTATACGTTCTTGTATTTCTGGAATATTTTCTAGTTTAGGAATGTCTTCATCCTGAATCCAGAGGCAGAATCTCTCCAAGCCGCGAATAAACTCCGCCGCGCCAAAATATGGACGAATATATTTGGCAGCTTCGGGGTGATTAGATAAAAGGCGTTTTCTATCATCACTAGATATAACGAGATTGCCATCATCAGTGGGCTTGTTCCCCCAAACCATCAATCCACGGTCATTTGGGGATCGTGATACCGTATCAACAATGACGTTTGAAGACGAAACAAGATAAGCATTGATGTTGGGTACATCCCGTCGAACCGTGCCGTCATGCAATTTTGATTCCTCGTGCTCGGCATTGCCGTCATACTTAACGTTTTCTTTTGAGTAAAGTCTCCGTATTTGCCCAGCTTGATTTGAAATTCCAACTATTACTACTGTCACGCCTGCATTGTGACTGGCAAGGTTGGCCCACTTGAAACTGGTATGTGCAAAAGCAATCTCATGGCCAGACTCAAAAATCAAAGGCCAAAGTATTGGGACCTGCTGGCCTTGGCAGATCGAGTTGGTCGATACAAAGGCCGATGCTGTCGGGGTATGCAAGCCGTAGTCGGCGGCTTTCATAAACCAGCCCGCCACATAATCTAGAGATTTCCAGCTTTTGGTGCGCCCTTCAAAGATGCGCTTCAAGTCGTATTTTTGTTCGGCTGATTGCCAAGTACTGCCGAGATAGGGCGGATTTCCACAAATATAGGTCTCGCCACCCTCATTCTCGAAATCAATTTCAGCTTGATTGGCTTCTTCAAAAAGGTCGTCGGAATGATGTTTCACGCCGGTTCCGGTCGGCGGGCAGATGCTTAACCAATCACGCCGCAGGGCATTGCCCTGGGTGATCCAGTTTTCCGCATCCAATGGTAGGAATTCTTGCAAGGCTTCTTGCTGGCCACGATAGCGTACATCGCACTGATATTCGGCAATGATCAGCGCGAGCCGAGCAATCTCGGCCGAGAAGTCTCGTAGTTCAATGCCACGAAAATTGGTCAGTGGGATCTCACTTCTGCGCCGCGGCTCACCTCGACGTTCGTTAATGGCGTTTTCGATATCGCGTATCTGCTTGTAAGCAATCACCAGGAAGTTGCCAGAGCCGCAAGCCGGGTCGAAGACGCGGATGCGCGCGATGCGGTTACGTAAGTTCAGCAGCTTGCGGCTGTTGTCCCCGGCTTGTTCCAGCTTCTCGCGCAGGTCGTCGAGAAATAGAGGGTTTAGCACCTTGAGGATGTTGGGCACACTGGTGTAGTGCATGCCTAGTGCGCCGCGCTCCTCATCGTCCGCCACAGCCTGGATCATGGAGCCGAAGATATCCGGGTTGATCTGAGTCCAGTCCAGGCTGCCGATATGTAGAAGGTAGGAGCGGGATATCTTGCTGAAACGCGGCACCTCCACGCTTCCGGAGAACAAGCCGCCATTCACATAGGGAAAGGCATTGGCCCAGCGTGGCAGTTTCGCTTCCTCGCGTTGATCATGCGCTGTGTTCATGGCCCGGAAGATTTCACCGATTACCTCATGGGTGTTGGTGGAGTCCCGTGCGCTCATTTTCGTGATTGTGTCGGTAAAGAGGTCGGTGCCGCTGAAAATGTCGGTATCCTCAGCAAAGAAACAGAAAATCAGCCGGGCCATGAAGTGGTTCATTTCATGGCGTTGGTCTTCGCTTCCCCAGTCGGGGTTGTCTTTAAGTAGTTCCACATAAAGCTTGTTCAGCCGACTGGTAGCGCGGATGTCGAAGGCATTATCGGAAATCTGCTTGACGGTGCTGATACCGGCCAGGGGTAGAAAGAAGCCGAAGTGATCCGGAAAGTCCTGATAGGCACAGGCCACGGTGTCGCCGCTTTGCAGATCTTCGGCCTCGAAGTCCGTACCATCGGTGGCGAGAATAAATTTCGCCTTGGCCCGGCTGGTGGCCGGGCTGGTCTTCAGCGCCTCAAGTGTTTCGCTGACCGCACCGCTCTCGGCGACGGCGATATGGATGTTATTGGTCTGGAGAACGCCACCTATATCTGACTTATTCGTGCTGCCAGTACGTAGGCGCTTGATGGTGGTCGCCTTGTTGCCAAAGGCTTCCAGGAAGGCGAACGGAAACTCAGCCGCATCAAAAGGCTGGAGTACCAGCTCTGATATGGCGGCTTCGATCTCTACTGCATTCATGAATCCCGCTGCCCCATAAAATAAATGTACTCCATCGATTTTATTGAATATATGATTTGATCCAATTAAACCTCAGCCGGGTGGGGCGAGCAAAGTAGCGGAGCCATTGCTACGGTGGTCTGGTGATAGGGCGTAACAATTCTCCATCTTCACTTTTGTGTCCCTGGGGTGACACTTCAATGGAGCGCTTGCTCGCTGTTAATCTGGGTGTTTACCGAAAGTACTCTTTTCCCGGACATCCGACTCTTACAGGCCGGTTCCAGGCACAAAAATACCTCAATTGGTTCGGGTTGCGGTGAGGCCGGCTTGTGGGAGCTTAGACGCTCCCTGTGGGAAGTGTAGTTCTGTTTGCGCCACTGTCAATGTGTCCAGTGCGACGGGGCGCTCAGGGGCAGTCTCCTGCAACCTTTAATCTATTGCTTACCTGGGCGTAGTGATTGGTTTCGTTGCTCTTGCGGTTCCTCGCCTCCGCCACCAGACCAAAACGCCCGTCACGCTTAGCACGATCACGCCTAACCCCAATACTGTCGCAACCACCCGATAACCCACCCCACCCACCGCCGCAATATGCAGGCTGGTCAGCCAGGTCGTCACCGTATTCCCCGCCGCTTCTCCTGTGGGCAGGTAGTGGCCCAGCAGCGCTCCGTCCGTGGCGTCCACGTACACCCAGGTCTCCCCAAACCGCTCGTTCACGTCGCGGCTGGTGCGCGCCATCAGCTTGAGGGCGTTCTTGTGCGGGGTGTAGGCGAAGCGTTCCAGGGCGTGGATTTCGAGGTTGCGGTCTTGGGCCAGGGCTTCCAGGTGTTGTCGGGCGGCGTGGTAGCCGGGTTCCCAGCCGATGGGGGGTTGTGGGCTGGGGTTGGTTTGGGTGGGCACGGTGGCGAGCGGGTTTTCCTGGAAGCTGAGGAACAGGCCGGTGGTGGGGCGGTAGATTTCGTCGTAGAGGGTGAGGGCGACGCCGCTCCAGGCGAAGACGAGCAGCAGGGCCCAGGGCCAGAGGCCGCCGGCGCGGTGCAGGTCGAAGGTGCGTTTGTGGCCGCCGGCGCGCCAGCGGATTTGCCAGGCTTTGGCCCAGCGTTTCCAGAAGCGGCGGGGGCAGTGCCGGGCGTCGCGGCGGCGCGATGGCGGGAAGGTCATCCACGGCCGATGAAACAGTCTGGGACCAGGACAGGCCTACTCCGTGGCTCAATGTGATGGCTCGAACTGCGGTTGACATAGGTCCGATTTGGACCTATCTTTAGCTCAATCTCCCTACATGCTTCGGTATGTAGGCGCAGGCCAAGCCATGGCCTAGCAAATATACCTCCCTAAGCACTTCGGTGCTTAGTCGCGAAGCCCCCGAAAGGGGGCTTCTGCATTTCAGGGATAAGGCAGAGAAATTATAAGGATAAGAGGATGGGGTCTGCACCGAGAACTAGTGTCTATGTTGATGCCTTTAACCTGTTTTTCGGCTCGCTGAAAAAGACTCCCTATCGCTGGCTCGACCTGCAAGCCCTCTGCCAAACCTACCTGCCTGCCAACGACATTACTGCCATTAAGTATTTCACGGCGCTCGTTAGCGCTCGCCCGGACGACCCTCAGCAGCCAGTTCGGCAGCAGACTTATCTGCGCGCTATTGAGACTTTGCCAACGGTTCAGATTATCTACGGTCACTATTTATCACACAAAGTGATGGCAAGGCTGGCTAACCCGCCCGAGAAAGGCAACGCCTTTGTGAAAGTCATCAAAACAGAGGAGAAGGGCTCAGACGTCAACTTGGCCACTCACTTGCTGCATGATGCGCATCTGGATGTATTTGATGTGGCGGTAATCATTTCTAATGACTCCGATCTTCTGGAGCCGATAAAGCTAGTGCGCTCCGACCTCGGTAAGAAAGTGGGTGTGCTGAATCCCCAAAAGCGAGCAAGCCGCGCGATCTTGCCTCATATCGATTTCATAAAGAAAATCCGGCCCGGGGCCCTCGCTCGCTCTCAATTCCCGAATGTCATCCACGACCCTACCCAAGGAACTATCACTAAACCCCGCGTCTGGTAAGAGGTTCATAGCGGGCTTTTGCTGCCCTTCTTGTCCGGTTGACGGCTACCTGTCTTGGGAAAACGTTGAATCTCTCTCTTCGGCTCAAGATTGCGCCGACCTTTTCCTCCACCAAACCAATACTCCCGTAACGCTCAACACAATCACCACCAACCCCAATCCCGTCGCAACCACCCGATAACCCACCCCACCCACCGCCGCAATATGCAGGCTGGTCAGCCAGGTCGTCACCGTGTTCCCTGCTGCTTCCCCGGTGGGCAGGTAGTGGCCCAGCAGTGCCCCGTCCGTGGCGTCCACGTATACCCAGGTCTCCCCGAACCGCTCATTCACGTCGCTGCTGGTGCGCGCCATGAGTTTGAGGGCGTTCTTGTGCGGGGTGTAGGCGAAGCGTTCCAGGGCGTGGATGGTCAGGTCGCGGTCCTGGGCCAGGGCCTCCAGGTGTTGGCGGGCGGCGTGGTAGCCGGGTTCCCAGCCGATGGGCGGTTGTGGGCTGGGGTTGGCTCGGGTGGGCACGGTGTCGAGCGGGTTTTCCTGGAAGCCGAGGAAAAGGCCGGTGGTGGGGCGGTAAACCTGGTCGTAGAGGGTGAGGGCGACGCCGCTCCAGGCGAAGACGAGCAGCAGGGCCCAGGGCCAGAGGCCGCCGGCGCGGTGCAGGTCGAAGGTGCGCTTGTGGCCGCCGGCGCGCCAGCGGATTTGCCAGGCTTTGGCCCAGCGTGTCCAGAAGCGGCGGGGGCGGTGCCGGGCGTCGCGGCGGCGCGGCGGGGGAAAGGTGAGCCAGGCGCCGACGAAGCAGTCCAGGGTCCAGAGCAGGGCGATGAGGCCGAAGATCCAGGTACCTATGGTGCCCAGGGCCAGGGAGTGGTGCAGGCGGTAGACGAAGGGCATCAGGTTCGCGAGGCCCTGGCTCAGGTCGCCCCACAGGCGGCCGCCGAGGATCTGGCCGGTGTAGGGGTTCACGAACACTTCGTCGATGGGTAAGGCCGGCGCGCCCGGTTTGGCGCTGAGGAAGAAGCGCACCGGGCTGTGGGTGTCCGGGGGCGCGAGCATCATCCAGTGGACGTCGGCGTTCGGGTAGGCGGCGTCCACCTGGTCGCGCAGGGCGAAGGGCGAGAGCGGTTTGCTGTGCGCCGCCGGGGGCTCGACCTGCAGCCACTGCGGGTTGATCAGGGCGTCGAGCTCGTAATACCACACCAGCAGCGCGCCGGTCAGGCCGGCGATGATCAGGAAGCCTGCCATCACCAGCCCGACGTAGCGGTGCAGGACGACGAACCGCTGCCGCACTGTCATTGAAGAAGGCCCATCAGAACAGGTACTTCACGCGCGCCAGGTAGGTGCGGCCTTCCTCGCGGATCACGCCGTCGAACGAGCCGGGGGAGAAGATCTCCTCGTCGGTGACGTTGTTGAACAGCAGGTCCAGTTGCAGGGCGTCGGTGACGGCGTAGTAGGCGCCCAGGTCCACCCGGGTGTAGGCGGGCAGGGTGACGGTGTTGTCCGCGTTGGCGGGGCGTTCGTCCACGTAGGCGACGGTGCCGCCCAGGCTCAGGCCGGTGACGGCGTTGAGGTAGTAGCGGCTTTGCAGGGCGGCGGTGTGCAGGGGCACGTTGATAAAGCGGTTGCCTTCCAGGGTCTCGTCGTCGGTGCGCAGCACTTCGGTGTCGGTGTAGCCGTAGCCGGCGCTCAGGTAGAGGTTGCTGGTGGCGTAGCCGTCCACGGTGAGCTCGGCGCCTTTTGAGCGGGCGCGGCCTTGGGCCACCAGGAAGCCGGCGTTGAAAGGGTCGCTGATGGGCATGTTGTCTTTGTCGATGACGAAACCTGCGGCGTTGATGTTGAGGCGGCCGGCGGTGACGCGCACGCCCGCTTCGTATTGCACGCTTTCTTCCGCGTCCAGGGGCTGGCGGCCGGAGGTGGTGCCCTGTTGGGGCACGAAGGCTTCGTTGCGGCTGGCGTAGAGCGAGGTGCTGTCGGTGAGGTCGTAGACCAGGCCGAGCTGGGTGGTCCAGGCGGTTTCACTGAGTTCGGCGCGGGTGACGGCGTCGCCGGCCATGAAGTCGGTGGTTTTCTGGGATTGCTCCGCGTCGGTGTAGCGCAGGCCGGCGAGCAGGGTCCACTTCTCGGCGAGGGTGATGCGGTCCTGGATGAAGCCGGCGAGGATGCGGTCGGTCTGGGTGAAGCCGCGGTCGCGGGCCTTCGTGCCGAGATCCATGGGGCCGTACACCGGCTCATACAGGTCGATGGGGTCGACCAGGAACACCTGGGTGGGGCGGGTGCTGTCGGATTCCCGGTAGTTCACGCCGGCGATAAAGCGGTGGGTCATGCCGGCCAGGGTGGCTTCGCCGCTCAGGTCCAGGATCACTTCGTGGTCGGTTTGTCGGGCGTCGTCGCTGGCGAAGATGATGCGGTCGAGGGTGCGGAAGTCCGCGCCCAGGCCGAACGGGGCGTATTCCTGGAACGTCTGGTCGTTGCGGGTGTAGGCGTAGCTCAGGCGGGCGTCGATGGTGTCGGTGATCGCCTGGGTGAGCCGGGTGTTCAGGTAGAGGGAATCCCGCTCGGTGGTGGCGTCTTTCCAGGCGGTGTTGAAGTCGTCGCTGTAGTCGCCGTTGGGGTTGGGCTCGATGGCGCCTTCCGCCGGGGCGCCGCCGGGCAGGGCGGTCCATTCGTTGGCGGAGTAGCTGCCTTCCACGGTGAGGTTGGTGGTGTCGGTGAGGTCCACGGTGACGTTGGGCGCCACGAACAGGCGCTCGTAGCCCCAGTAGTCCATGGAGGCGTTGCTGTCCTGGTGGGCCAGGTTGAGGCGCGCGCGCACCCGGTCGTTGAGCGGGCCGGTGACGTCCAGGGTGGTGCGGTGGTAATCGTAGCTGCCGTACTCGGCGCCCGCTTCCGCCTGGTAGTAGTCCAGCGGCTGCTTGGTGACCACGTTGATGGTGCCGCCCGGCTCCATCTGGCCGTACAGCACCGAGGCCGGGCC
>VMHT01159621.1_pt1 | contig 16805 bp, 15 predicted proteins | sample 4693611 | NCBI WGS metagenome assembly VMHT01 (sample SAMN12280063, study PRJNA550983) | marine metagenome | isolation source: seawater sampled from same location over 5 years 0.02-0.2 micron viral filtrate | place: USA: collected off the coast of southern California halfway between the port... ...
ATCAGAAGCCTAGTGGATTCTCTCAAGCGCTTGGAGCACTTGGATCAGCTGCTAGTATTTATATGGCTTCAGATGTAGAACTTAAAGAAAACATTAAGAAAGTTGGCGAGCTAGAGCCAGGCGTTGGTTGGTACACATGGGATTGGAATGACAAAGGTAAGTCTATTGGCTTTGAGTCCGAACCAGCAGAAGGTGTATTAGCGCAAGAAGTCCTTGAAGTTAAACCTGATGCAGTTATGGTCAAAGATGGCTACTATACTGTAGATTACGGAAGGATATTATAATGTACGGAATCATGTCAGGGCTAGAGCCAAGAGGATATGCTAATGGCGATCTAGTACAAAAAGCTTTACAGCTAGGCGTTCAACCTTTTGGCATGAGCGATGAAGAAATCATGCAAGCCATATCGCAAAAACAACAAGTTGATGATATGTCTGGTGCTAGTGGCTATACAAACGAAGTTTCAGCTGATGGAGAAGGATACAAAATGTTTGGTAAAGATGGTTTAATTTTTGATCCATCTAATCCTTTAGATTATCTTTTAGCAGTGCCCGGCGCAGGAATGATTGCTGGTGGTATAAAAGCATTAAACACAGGAAACAAATTAAGAAAAATAAAAAAAGGAGCAGACGTTGTATCCAAGGCCAATAATCCATACACAAGAGGCATAGCAACTGGAGCTATAGCAGCAGACATAGCTTTAGACCCAGAAATGCAAGACATTGCAAAAGATATATTTGCCAATGACGCTTTAGATGATGCAGCAGAAGATCTTGAAATAGTAAATGCTAACGAAGAAGAAGAAAAACCAGATGAAGAAAAGTCTTTTGACAAAATGAAAGGACTAGCAGCATTTGCAGAGTTTGCTAGTCAACTAGGCACATCTCCTGGAGATACTCCACAAATGACAGGCGGACAGTTTATTAGACAAAATCCTTTTGAAGCTCCAGGCGTAATGAGAATGGCCGATGGTGGCATAGCTCAACTTGCAGATGGCGGAAGAGTAGCTGCTCTTAAAGCTGGTATAAAAGGATTAGCAAACAGATTAAAACCAAAAAAGAAAACAAAAACTAAAAAGAAAACAGACAAAGAAAAAGAAACAGCTATATCTAAAGACGCTCCTGAAGGTGACTCTTTTATACCGCCAGAAGTAGCTTATTTAGCAGGCAAAGGTAAAGAAATTCTTGGTAAAATTCCTGCAATGCAAAACCCCAAAAGATTAGCTACTAGAACAGCTCTTTATGGAACTCCTCTTGCAATGGGAGTATCTGCTCTTTTACCTGATAAACCACCCATAATTCCACCAACAGGAGGAGCTGATGGAGGTGGAGACAAAGATGTTTTAGATGGAGAGTCATTAAAAGATATTCATTACGCTAGATCAATGGCTCGAGCTCAAGAAGCTGGAAGAGATAAGCCTACTTTCATGGATTATGTTGCATCTTTCCCCGGAAGCTACACTGATAAACTTAGTAAAGATCCAGAGTTTGCACAACAAATGATGGCTGGCTTTGTAGCCATGATGACACCAACAGAAGGTATTGTTGAAAGAAGTGGTTTTGCTGATTTTGCTGGCGGTGTTATGGCAGAACAAGCAAGACAAGAGGGAGAAGTTCCTGATCAGATTAAATTAATAGAAGCAGTCAGTGAAAACCCAGAATTGTTAGAAGCTTATAAAGGCTTTCAAAAAGCAACAAAGCCGCAAACTTTTGAAGAATTGCAAAACGCAGCAAAATTAATTGAAGGAGAAATAAAAGAATCTCTGTACAAAAAAGCTGGCAGTAAAAAACCTGTGCTTAGAAAAGGATCTCAAGCTATAGGAAAACCAGAACCATTAAATGCTTTTACTTTGTATGAAATGTTTGAAAAAGAAGGTGGAGACTCAGCAGCTTTAGCAAAAGTTATAGCTCAAGTTGAAGGAGTAATCTAATGCCTACGGTAACCTTACCGGACGGAACTAATTATTTCATTGATAGCGATGATCCCAATGAAATACAAAATCAAATATCACAAATAACCAAACAAAAACTTTCTCCAGAAGGATCTACTTTAGGAAACATAGGTAAGGCAGTACCCGCTGGCCTTATTGGAGCTGTTCAAGGTGCTTCAACAATACCCACAACTTTTGTTGATCTTTTATTTAATACAGAAGTAACTGATAACGTTAATGAATTTTTTGATTCTGTTAAACCAGAAGTAGAAGGAACAGCTGGTAAAACAGTAGAAATGTTAGTTCAGTTTGGTGTGCCTGGTCTTGGCACAGTAAAAGCTTTATCTGGTTTAAGCAAAGCAAAACAAGTATTAGCTGTGGGCGCAGTAGATGCTGCAGTAGCAACAGATAATATTGATACTTTTTCAGACATGTTTGATAAAGAAAACGATGAAGAAAGAATTAAAAATCTTGCAGGCAGAGAAGCAGCAGCAGCTAGACTTAAAGAAAGATTGCAAGTTTTTGCTGAAACTTCTGCATTTGTTTATGGCGCTCCAAAAGTATTAGGTGGAGCTGTAAAACTTGCTGGGGGTGGGCTAGATTTAGCTGCGCCTTATTTTAATGCTTTAGCTATGGGTTTAGATAATAAATTTGGAGCAGTGGCAGCAGCTGAAAAAGCAAACAAAGGTTCATGGGACTGGCTAAGAAGAAACTTTACTTATGGTGGAACCTATGAGCAAACTGCAAAAAATAATAGAGCAATTATGGACGTCACTCAGGCACAAAAATCTTATGCCTCAGATCTTACTTTAGCTGTTGGTGACAACATGGATAAAATTCAAAAAACAATTGTAGGTGCTTTTAATTATGGTGGAAAATTAAATGCTGATGATGCTTTAGATTTAGTTAAATCTATTACAGCATATAGAACCCCACTAACTGTTGTTGAAAGAGATTTTCCAGCTCTTATAGGCGATGCAAAGAAAGCTAAAATGACTCAAATTCAAAATGAAGCTCTTAAAAAAATAAAAACTTATGAAGGCTCTGGAAATAAAATTGATTATAAAGAATTAGGTGTAGATTCTGACAATTATTTATCTTCTATTTTAACTAAAAACAAAGAACTATTTTCTTTAGAACAACAGTTGTTATCAGATTTAATTGTTGGCAAAGACTCTATTCCAGGTATGACGTTAGATGAAGGTTTTAAAAAAGCACTACAAGATAACATTGGAAAATATGGAACAACCTTGTATAGACAGATTCTTGACCCGGGATTTCAACCAGCTCCTGATGTATATAAAAGAGCTATTGATAAAATAGTAGATGTTTTTGAATTACCAAAAACTGATATTGGCGTATCTCAAGCAAAACAAATCTTTAAACAAATAGCAGATCCTGAAAATTATAAGGGAGCTGGTGGAGAAAAAACTCCAGAGCTTTATGTAAATAATATTAAAAGCGGATTATTAAAAGGAAAAAAATTAAAAAGCCTTCCAGAAATTAGAGAAGCATTAGGAGAAATTACTCCTTTAAATTACAAAAAAGGATCTGAATGGAAGCAAGCCCTAGAAGATGAAGCTTTTGCTTCTACTGCAACCATGTCTAAAATTGCAACTCTAGTAGGAGATATTAAAGCTTTTGATGAAATAAAAATACTCAATGACACAGCAAAAAAAAGAGGCACAACAACATTTTTAAAAACACCCGGTGAACTAGAGGCTGCAAATATAAATACAAAAGATTTATCTAGCCAAGGGAAAAAAACAAAACTTCTTGATAGCGTTGAAGTTAATGGCGTTAACTATCAAAAATTTGGACCTGAGTCAGGAGTTCTACAAGATATGTATGCGCCAGAAGTTTTTGTTAAAGCATTAGGAGAAACAGCTTTTAATTTTAAAAAAGGTGTGCCAGATATTTTACAAAACGCTTATAAGGGATTGCTGGCTTTAAAAACCGTAGGGCAATATAACAAAACTTTATTATCCATTGGCGCTCATATAAGAAACAATACCAGCGTGCCAATTATGGCAATGATGAATGGTAATCTTGGGCCTTCTGGAAGTTTTGTTGATGCTTTTAAAAAATCTTTTGCTGGTGTATTTGATCCAAGAGCAAAAACAAAATATCAAAAAGAAATTAAAGAATCTAGAGATTATAAGATTAATGTAGGAAGAGGATTTCAATTACAAGAAATTGCTGATGTAGGTACTTATGCTGTACAAGATGTTGCCCTAATGAAAAAATTAAAAACAAAAGGAGTAACAAGTCAATTACAAAAATTTAGAAACAATTTTTTAAAGCCAATTGAAAGAACTTACACTGGATCTGATAACGCTGCTAGATGGGTTAATTGGAATGGCGAACAATACAAACTTTCAAATGCAATTGCCAATTCAACAGACGATGCTGTAATTCCAGTTCTTGCTGTTAAAAACATTACTGATCCAACAATTAGAAATTTAATTGAAATTGGACCTAGTGGAAGAGAAGCTGTTGTTAATGTTGGAAAATTAAAAGCCGCTGGAGACGATGTAGTAGAAAAATTTATTAAAGGTGAGGGTGCTGACATAGCCTTAAATGTAACTCCAACTTATTCTAGAGTTCCAGAAATAGTAAAAACATTAAAATTTATTCCTCTTATAGGTAACTTTACTGCTTTCCCTGCTGAAATATTTAGAAACATGGGCAACACTTTGCAAAGATCTATTAAGGAATTAGCGAGCACCAATCCTGAGTTACAAAAAATAGGAATAAGAAGATTAACAGCAGCCTTGACTACAACAGTTGGATTACCAACAGGCTTAGTAGCAGCTGGAAAAGCTTTAACAGGATCAGATCAAGAGCAAATAGATGCATACAAAAGATCTTTTGCTGCACCCTGGGAAAAAACAGCGACCATGATACCAACAGAAACAGATGCTGCTGGAAACATTACAGGATTTATTAATTATAGTTATACCAATCCTTATGATTTTTTGCAAAGACCAGTTAAAGCTGTCTTAAATGCTGTTTCAGAAGGTAATAGAAATGAAGCCAGTCTTATGAATATAGCGGCCAATGCGACAACAGATGCAATAGGAGAAATGGCAGATCCATTTGTGGCCCCAAGTCTTGGTTTTAACGCTGTTTTAGAAGCAAGGCAAGGAAGAACAGATACTGGTAAAATTATTTACAACGAATCAGATACACTTGGAGACAAAAGCCTTAAACAAGCTATACATGTTTTTAATGCGATAGCCCCAACAGCACTGCCTGTTACAATTCAAAAAGATGCAGAAGGTACTCAACTTGTTCAAAAAGATTTTATTACTGCTGTAGCGTCTCTTGCAACAGGAGAAAAAGATTTAATTAGTCCAAAAGGAAGACCAATTGATGTAGCTGAAACTTTAACAGCAGCTTTTACTGGGGTTAAAACTGTAAGGCCGCAGTTAAAAAAATCTTTGTATTATAAAGCAGCAGAATCTAAAAGAGCTATTAGAGAAACAACCAATGAGTTTAATAGACTTCTTAGATCAAATAGTGAAAGAGACTCAGAGGCTTTTATAAAGGGTTATATTAATACGAACAAAAATAGATATAATTCATTAAGAGATCTTTATACCGCAATTGAAGATGCAAGAACACTGGGTCTTTCAGATTATGAAATTAAACAACAGTTAAAAGTTGCAAAAGTAGCAAACAGAGATAAGGTTATGATGGGAATATTTAAACCTAGCGAAATAGATCCAGATGTTTTATCTTTTGCTAGAAGAGGGACAGAAATTAAAGCTGCTCAAGATGTTCCTGTTTCAGAACTTTTAGGCGCTAGATTAGATTTAACAGGGCAGAGCCTTCAAGGACAATTCGAAGATCCACGCAAGCAATCAGTTGCTCCGCCAGTTAGAAGAGCAGCGGATGTATTAAGAGAAGAAGAAATAAACAAAATACTAGGCACACCCTAGAATATATCAATCACCAGCTCACATCTTGGATCGTCTTTGTCTACTCCACCAAACTTATAGACCACTTCTTTTACTTGTTTGAAGTCATCGTCTTGTATGATCCCGGCTTTAACCAAAGCATCACAAGCAAACTTATCTATGACTGAACATGGATTGCTTATGTCAAGTCTTCTGTTGCTTCTAGCATAGTAGGTGTATGTCAATCTAACTGGCTCAATAAATTTAGGTAAGTCTTGTATCTTTTCTACAAGATCTTCTGAGTATATTTTTTTTGCTGTAGATAAAACTCTGTAGTGTGCGTTCCTGTAGTTGTTTAAGTTCAGAATAAATTTTTTTTTCTTTGAATAGTAAACATCCAAAGGTAGTTTGATTTGCATTAAGTTGATGGCCTGGTTTCAATCCATGGCCTAATTTGTGTAATAGATGCACCATTAAATAAATTTTTAACTTTATCGCAAGTCTCCAAGATCTCTTGTGGAAACCCACTGTTTACAACTTCAATTAACTCTTTGCTAGAAAAAAAGTTTTCGCCCGGCGCGTTAAGGTTCTCAGCCACGTTAACAAATCTAATCTTGTCCTTCTCATACAAAACCATATCGTCATCCTTTTCCATGACATGAGCTGGTATCAACTCAGGTATAAAGTTATGTCTTGAACAACCCTTGGTTTGTCTGTCCTCGCTAATCTTTCTATCGTGCTGAGTGCAATGCCAGTGAGCATCTCCTTTCTCAATGTCAACCTTAGCAAACCTACAAGATCTGCAATGTATTTTAGGTGGCAATGCTCTACTTAGGTAACAGGCTTGTTGGCCTGGTGTCATATAACTTTTGATTCTGTAATCTGTTTCTGGTATGTAGTTATCTGGTGGGATCTCTGCTAGTAAAATACTTTTTGCTTTCTCTATCAAAGAATCAAAAGCACTACTATCATACTGAATTATTTCAGTATATAAGTCTGAGTTATTTTTGTTATAAACAATTGCAATGCATTGAGTAAACTTAAACAAGCCCATGTATAAATGTAACTGGGCAGCATACTCTTCTGACCACTCACAATAACTACCAAGCTTTATTAGGTTGTTGAAGCGATTGTCGTTGGCTGTCTTGAACTCTAGCAAGAATGGATCTTTGGTATCAATCCCCGGAAAGTTTTGCCCTACGCCATCGATGTGTCCTTTGACGTGGCCTCCCAGTGCCTTTGTCTCAAACTGTTTGCCATTAGAAGCAAGATCAAATATCTGAGCACCGGGAATCTTTCTAAGTTTCTTAATAAGATCATCTTCAACTACGTTGCCTAGATCAAGAAGCCTTAAAACTCTAGCAGGCATATCATCAGGCATAAGCCAGCGATAACGCATCCATAACAAACGTTGATTCGGATTACCTATCTGACTCATGCCTAAGTAAAATCTTTGACGCTTCTTTTGTTGCAGTTCAACATCGTCTAGTAAATGATTTATATCTTTCATAGATCTATATCTTCGTTTTGTTTAGTTTTAATTCCAACAACGTTCTCATACTTACCTTGCTTTTGCACAATGATTTCAGAGATTGTATCAAATGCACCACTGTTAATTAATTCAGCGGCCATCCACGGTTGACTTGGTGATCCCCACTTGGTAGTGATCTTCTTCCACTTACGCACCGCCATGTTGTGTGCAGTGGGATGACCAAACATTAGTGGCATCTTCTTAGGAAAGAACTCATCCTTAACTGTAAAGACTACTTGACAATACTCACTGCCATTTTTGGACTTAACCACTGAGGCAAAGATATCTGTGATGGGTTTGTTTTTAGGAGGCGATGCTTTCTTTTCATCTGATAAGACAGCCTGTCTCTCAGCCTTGGTACGCCTTGCTACTTCTCTTTCCTTCTTGGTCCAGAGAACTTTTGATTGTGTTGACTCAAACACTTGGCCGCACTCAATGCATTCTTTAGCAGAGGGTGAGTTGATAGCATTACAGCTTGCACAAATCTTAGGCTTGTATCTTCCGGGAAGACTTTCGTCAGGCTCTACCTCATCTAGACAGCCATGCCTAGCTACGTTCTCACCGTAGTCAAGCAGCAAACAATTGTCTTTGTCATCATGCAGTCGCATGCCACGACCACACATCTGCACATACAAGCCAATGCTTTGTGTTGGCCTTAGTAAAGCTATGCAATCTGTTCTTGGAGCGTCCCAACCTTCAGTCAGCACACCAACGTTGCACAGCGCATGGATCTTGCCATCTTCAAAGTCTCGCAGTATTTGGTCTCGCTTATCGTTAGGTGTCTCACCTGTAATAAGTTCAGCCTTAATATTGTATTGCTGTAAGTACTGAGTCATCTTGGTTGCATGTAGCACTGACACGCAAAAGAAAACAGAAGCTGTTCTGCCTTTGGTGTAAGCGTTATCTATCCAGTCGTTAATAACCTCAATAATGGTTTCATCTACCATGGCTATGTCTTCTAATTCTTTTTCCCGGAAGTCTCCATTCTTAAACTTCAAACTAACTTTGCTAGCATCAATGATGGCATTGTCGTTGACAGCAAAGGCAGACAATCGGCACAGATAACCTGCTTGTATTAACTCTGGTATCGATACACTGTAGGCAAGACCCTTAAAGAAATGATCCTTACGCTTGCCATAGATATAACCCTGACCCATGCGATAGGGCGTAGCAGTACAACCCATAACTTTCATGGCCTGGCGTTCTGATAGGGTGTCAATGATTTTCTTGTATCGAGTCAAAGAACTAGGTGGCACGTTGTGTGCTTCATCAATAATCATGTAGTCAAACTTGCCAACCTTTTCTAATCTCTTGGGCGAGGCCAAGGTATCGCGACTGGCAACAAGAATTTGTGCATTGTGTTGAAAGCGTTTCATACCAGCAGCGAGCACACCCACCGGGGCATCTGGCCACACAGACTTTAGTTTGTTTTCAGCTTGGGCAACCAACTCTTTTCTATGAGCCATGATAAGAAACCTGGCCTTGGGGTTTTTGTTAAAGACTTCTTTAATGAAGTGTGAAAATATAATGGTTTTACCAGCGGCTGTTGGTAAGGCAATAAGCGTTGGGTCTTCAGGCCTGGTATCAAACCAAGAGTGAAGAGCATCTATAGCGTTGCGTTGGTAGTATCTAAGCTTCAATGAATCTCTTTCTTTTGATCACGGGGTTGTATCAAAAGCTGCATTAACTCTTCATGCTCATAAGATTCGATGTTATCCATTACTACCGTGGATAGTAATTGCATAGCATCATAAGGTGTGTGTGAAAATTTAAAAGATAATTCAACACAGAATCTTGCAAGAGTAACTACAGCTGCTTTGGTATCTAGATCTTGTCTAGACCAATCATCAATGCACATATGTAAATCGTGCATCACTTGTTCACAAGTTTTTTTATCTAAAGAATCTAATAAATTTTCTTTTTCTATCATTTTTTCTTTCCACATTTAATAAAGTTAGTTTAGCATCTTTCACTTTCTGGTCGATGTCAGTTGGCAAACTATCAAATGTTTTGTCCAAAGAATTTAACAAAGATTCCATTACATTAACGAGGTTGTTGGCCTCTCTTTTGTCTATCAGCATTTCTTTTCTCCAAAAAAGATGGGAATATTATTCCCGGTTTAGTTATAATAAAAAGGCGAGGAGTAACCAAAGCAAAGTTCAGGTCATTCATAGCTTTAGTTACTCGCTCGAGGATTCTACCAACAACATCACTCTCTCCTTTTAATAGGTCGACCTGTTTCAATGTCGTGGTAGAAATCGTTTACTTATCCCAGTCAAAAGGATCTTCTTCAGCATCACCGCTAGGTGCTGGTGCTGGTGCTGGGGAAGGGGAAGACGTTGCAGACGAACCACCAGCTAAAAACTTAGCGATCACATTCTTATCTTCCCACTTCGTACCATCACCCTTGTCTCTGCCTTCTTCAATACGAAGGTTGGCATTGAAAGGGACACTCATCATGCTTTCAAGATCCTCCAAACCGAAAGCTTCCATATCAGGATCCATGCTCATGGCTTTTCTCCAGTTACGAAGCTTCCCTTTAGAGACGTTTAGTCCGTTGCCTTCAAGCATAAAGTTTTCCCAAACTTTCCTACCTGAATACTTCGGTCCCACAACTTCATAAGTTACACTCAGCATCTTATGACCTGTGGCTTTACTGTTTTTACTTTCCCATGATGCTCCTACCATTTCGTAGTCTCCAGCAGGCATAGGCCCAATTGAACCGCTGTCATCTTCGACATCAGTTAAGTTTAGATTAAATAAATCATCCGACATTTTTCTTCTCCTTCATTTTAGATTTTAAAGATTCTTTGAAAGCAGTCATGAATGCAGTAAAGTCAAGATCTAATGGGGCATTGCCCAAGTCGACTCGACTCTTAGCATCGAAGGCTGCGGTGAATTTATGAAATAACTTTCGCTTGCCATATGACACTGCTCTGGTCTTTTCATTAAACCCCTGGCCACTAGTACGAGTTGATACCTCGTAGTTAGCAAACAGGTTGAAGTCTACCCATTCCCGGATCATCGATGATACCTTCTTGTGTAGACTCATTTCCCAACGATCATAGGGCTCACGCTCAGGATCATTGAAAGTTCTAATCGCTACATGGGAGAGCAAGATAACATTCATCTTTTTCTCTAGTAACAAATCAAACATTTTAAGTATCCGCCTATATAACTCAGCGGACTCTGTGTACCCTTTACCAAAACCTAGTGACTCAATGGACTTAACTGAATGCATGTCGCAAACTTTTTGTTGCACAAGTTTCTCAGCCCAGTCAGTGGTATCAAACACCACAGTTTTGTAATCATGTTTCTCTTCATAAAGAGTTTGTAATTGTTTAACAATGTCATCGTAGGACTTGCACAATGGAAAGGAAGATACATCTAAAAAGTTAGTTCCTTCCTCTGTCTTAATAAATACAGGCCTAGGTGCATTAGATGCAAAGGTAGTTTTACCTATCCCATCAGTTCCTGCTACATTTATTTTTATTGCTGGCACTTTGATGCCTGTTTCAATGGTATTCAATAGACTCACCTTGGTCTCCTAATATAATGATTAACGTTAAGATCTTCTTGAGAGCCAACGTGTTCTTCCCATATGTCTGACAATGCACTTGGTAAGTACATGCTGTTGATGTCTTTCATTTTGCTGCAGAACTGCTCAAAGCTTTCGCAACCACTAATAACAAATTCTGAATCAGACTGAACGTCTATTAAAAAATCTCCTATCTTACTCATCGCTTACTCCTTTTAATGGATCAATAAATGTGACATAAGGTCTTTCATTGATCTTGGTTGTCAATCCTTTCTCGATGTAGTCCCAAGCCTTTGGATCTTCGTCCTGAAGTTTCTTGGTTGCACGAGAATCTTCCACATACTGTTTAGTAAACGGAAAGTTTTGTAGTTCTTTTGATAAATCATTTAAGTAGTCTTGGTCCCATGACTTGGTAACCTTGTATTGCACTCTTAAATCTTTCGGTATCAAACCTTTTAGCTGCACCCTTTTAGATCCACCAGAGTTTGATAATAGTTTAGTGACTTCAAAAACTTCAGGACATTGAGCAATGGCCTCGTCTAAAAGTTTTGATTCTTCACGCAGTTTTGACTGGCTTGATAGGTTTGCTTTTTTTAACTTTAGCAAATCTACTAGGCCATAAGCTTCATAGTTAGTTTTATCTTCCATATGTTGTCTCCAATAACAAATACAAATACCATCATAATGATTATGAAAACTTTGTCAACAATCTTCTTTACTTTTTGTATCATGTCCCTTATCATTGACTTCGATGCGCTTCAGTTCGTCTACACCCCAAGATGTTGACGTCCTCCTTTTTTTAGAAGCGCATCACCTAACAAGGAGAGAAATGGAACTAAAAGATTACATAGAGAAACGTGGCGAAGAGAGTCTTGCAAAAGAACTCAAAGTATCAGTATCAACAATTAGATCTTGGAGATACAGCACAAGACAACCGTCTGTAAACCAGGCCAAGAAATTAATCAAGATGACCGGGCATGCTCTTGATTGGGAAAGTATTTATGGTGAAATAGAAAAGAGTTAGTCTTGGAATTACATTTAAATACAAAGGGAGAGGATATCCTTGGCAACAAGAGAAAGGAGATGTTGGTTTCTTTTTACGAAAACAACTTTCATTTAATACCTTGTGGGTCCAAGACAGACGTCATACCAGATTACTTTAAAACTAGACATCCTTATGAAGAAGATGATGTCTTGCTCAAGCGTTGGGCTAAGACACCAAGAGTTAAATGGGCAGACTACATTCAAAAGCAGGCACACTTAAAAGAAATAAAGCAATGGTATCTACAGTTTCAGAACTGTAATTGGGCAGCTGTCACAGGGATTAACTTTGTGGTGCTCGATGCAGACACACAAGAGGCCTGTGAATTTTGTGAATCAGGACAGATCACAAGAACAACACTGAAACAAAAAACACCAAGAGGTGGCTATCATTATTTTTATGCTATCAATCCTGAACTAAAAATAAGAAACACCACAGGCAGACTTGATGTCAGAGGAGAGGGTGGCTATGTCATGGTCTCACCTTCGGACCACTACATGTTTGAAAGCGTGGACGGTGTTCTGCCAAACGACATGGAAGACTTGCCCATACTAACAAGTCAAGACATGAATGTGATCTATGACTTTAATAATGTAGGCAAATCAAACTCAGAATTGAAGACACCACTATCAATGAATGGTGTTGGCAGTGGCATGAGAAATGACACGCTTGCAAGATTGGTAGGCAAGTGGATCCTCGAAGGTTGGGGTATGCGTGAGGTTATTATTAAAGCTTTGGATTGGAATCAAACCAACAACCCACCCATGAGCGTGCAAGAAGTATTGCAAACTGTAAACAGCATTTCAACTGGACACTTAAAAAGAAACCCAGAGGATGTGGCTGGTATCACGGAGTGGAAGACAAGTCAATGGCAGATACAACTAACAGACGAACTCAAAGAGATCATGGATCAAGAAGATCCTATCGAACAACAAAAGAAAGAAGACAAACCAGACAGAGATCCACTTGGACTCAAAACATTTGGCGATCCTTTTTGGGATGGCATGGACTCAGATCGCATCGAACAGTTTTGGGGCGATGCATTTGTCTTTGAACAATCAAGGGTCTTGCTCTTAGGTAAACCAAAGATTGGTAAGTCACATTGGTTAGGTGCATTTGCTGCTGCGGCCACAACAGGCACAGAGTTCATGGGTAAACAATTCAATAGACCTTTAAAGGTTATGTGGTTACAGGCAGAGATCATTCATGAGTTCTTAAAGAAAAGAATCGACATGTACTATCAACCTTTCATTCATGACAGAGAGATCTTGGATATTGGTAAGTCAAATCTTATAGCCTCTGGAAGATTAAGAAAGAACATCATGAGAGACAAAGACATAGATGAGATAGCCACAAGTATTGACTATCATAAACCTGACATTGTCATGATCGATCCAATCATCAACTTCTTTAGTGGAGAAGAAAACTCTAACTCAGAGATCCACGAGATGTTATCGCGTGTCGATAAACTAATAGAACTCTTTGGTGTTGCTGTCATCATTGCTCATCACACTGGTAAAGAACGAGCAGACGATCTGTCGTTCATGTCAGCGCGTGGTGGTAGTGCCTTTGCTGGATGGATGGATTCAGGGGTCAAGCTGTCTGGTAAGAAACCTAACATCGATATCTTTTACGAGGCAAGGAATGCAAGAGAACCAGATCAGCACTTGGCCTACTTTGATTTTGATCGTGGCTTCTTCAGAATGGTAGATGCATCAGACTCACCAGACGAAGTAGAGATAGCAAGGGTGGTAGCAGCTGGAATGGATAGGCGCAAGTTTTATACAAGGCAAGAACTAGAACTGTTAGCAAGACAAGCATTGAAGAAAAGCGACATGGCTTCTGGAGAGAGAGCCGCAAGGTACGCAGTGTCACATGTGCAGAAGTATCTAGCAGAGAGAGTCAAGACTCACAGTGTGCCAGGTAAGAATGCATGGTATTACTTAGCAGATAACGAAATGAAGAGGCCTTGGGATGAATAACCCTTACAAGATAGAAGGTCCAGCTTTGATTAGCTTTAGTGGTGGTCGAACATCAGGCTTCATGCTATGGAATATTATCCAAGCCCATGGTGGCACACTGCCTGAAGATATATACGTTACCTTTGCTAACACAGGCAAGGAAGCCCCGGAGACACTCGACTTTGTGCATGAGATAGGGCAGAAGTGGGGCGTGAAGATACATTGGCTAGAGTTGTACTTTGGTGAAGAGCGCCCAGTCTATCGCACCAAAGAAGTTACTTATGAAACAGCAAGCAGAAATGGTGAACCCTTTGAAGCTTTGTTGGATCGCAGACAATACCTACCCAACCCTGTTACTAGATTTTGTACAAGCGAACTAAAGATCAAAGTTATGTCAAGGTTCATGCGTAAGTTACGAGGCCATAAGAATTGGTACAACGTTATTGGCTTACGCTATGACGAACCAAGAAGAGTGGCAAGTGCACTCAAGCAATATGAAGCATGGACAAATATAACCCCCATGAATGATGCCAAACATACAGTTAAAGATGTGACAGATTTTTGGGAGCAGCAAAACTTTGATTTAAATTTAACAAACTTTGGCGGTAAAACTTTGGCTGGTAACTGTGATCTCTGCTTTCTTAAAGGCAAGGATACAAAGGTTAAGCTACTGCAAGAAAGACCAGAGATGGCAGACTGGTGGATCAAACAAGAACAGAAGTTTGGCGATCATGCTGGTGCTACCTTTAGAAAGGATGGCCCCACTTACATTGACTTGCTAGATATTAGTAAAGAATCTGGATACAAGGAGCAAGATCTGTTTGATGAACAGATGACATGTTTTTGTCATGATTAAGTTAGACAAAGCAGCACTCAAAGAATCAATGGCTGATACGTTCATGGGCACAGCAATCAATCTACCCTTGGTGTGGATTGTGCTGACAATATGCTTAATGTTCACGCAGAATGCATTGATCATCTCAGTGGCACAAGCTGGGGTGTTAACAGTGGTAGCAATCATCAGAAGATATTGCACACGCATGTGGTTTAAAGGGAGGGAAATAAATGATTAGGATACTAGATATCTGTTCCGGGATAGGAGGATTCAGCTTAGGATTAGAATCAACAGGTGGCTTTGACACCGTTGCTTTTTGTGAGTTCGATGACTTCTGTTGTAAAGTATTAAACAAACATTGGCCTGATGTGCCAATCTATAAAGATCTAAAGGAGATAGGCAATGAACCAGAAAGAATTATTCAAGACTTCGACCTCATCTGCGGAGGCATCCCATGCCAACCGTTCAGTGTTGCAGGAAAGAAAAAAGGCAAGGAAGATGACAGACACCTCTGGCCGTACATGTATGAAATTATTAAACACAAAAAACCCTCTTGGGTCATTGTCGAAAACGTTGGTGGCTTCGTCAATGTGGCACTCGATGATGTGTGTCTTGACTTGGAAGCCCAAGGTTACGCCACGCAATCGTTTATTATTCCAGCTTGCAGTGTCGAAGCTCCCCACAGAAGAGACAGAATCTGGATCCTCGGAAAGAACTTGGAGAACCCCGGACGCGCATTGCGGCAGGGGAGGATCGAGCAAGGAGAGAATGCAGATGAAGTTGGACAAGGGGATGCCGATCAGCTTGAACGATCAAGTAGCACACCCAGATCTGATGTGGCCAACTCCCAACTCAAGGGATTGGAAGGACAGCATGGGGACAGTTCCTCCCAGCGTGGGCAAGACGAGGGGTCACTCTCTGGGACAGAAGGTAGCAGCGGAACAAATGAAGATGTTCCCAACCCCAACGACAATGGACTCGAAGGAGGACTCATTGAAGCATGCAACGAAGATGCTACAGGGCAAGACACACAGGGCATCAGGTCAACCGATACAAAAGACATTAGCAGACAGGATCATGATGGAGGAGATTCTCAAGAACCCAGAGCTGATGGAACTCTATCAAGATCATCAGATGGTGGAGAGACCTCATCTTCCAGAGCAGCAGAAGTTTGTGAAGTATCTAAGGAGTCAGACAACAATCAAGGAACTAGCAGAGAAGACGGACATCAAGAAGACAACAATAGAACATTGGTTCAGGAAGGACAAAGCAGGGTTCAGTCATCCGTCAATCGAGGATTGGGAAACAATCAAGCCTCACTTGAAGGATCTCAAGTACGACAAGGAGATGACAACTCTTCAGTCAATAGAATGGCAGAATCAAAAGATGTTCCCAACTCCAGCGGCCAGAGACTACAAGGACACAGGGGAGAACACGGACTACGAGAAGCTAGCGAAGAAGAGCAAACTGGCAGGCGCAGTCAAGAGCAAGATGTATCCCACGCCAAGGAGCTCGATAGGAATGTCGATGTCAATGGACACAGTGGTCAAGACGATGGACAGCAACGACAGGGGCTACAAGGGGAACTTGGAGGAGCGAGTGGCAATCGAGCAGAAGATGTGGCCAACACCGAACGCCTCAGACAACAGGGACAGGGGGAACATGAGCGACCCAGCAATACAGCGAAGGCTAGCGAAGGGCAAGCAAGTGGGACTAACGATGGCAGTCAAGGACAAACCGGGCAAGGGCACACTGAACCCGGAGTGGGTGGAATGGATGATGGGGTATCCGCCAGGTTGGACGGACATTTCGGATTCACAGTAGAGCCTAACATCCCAAGAGTAGCAACAGGGATCCCAGAACGCGTCAATCGACTCAAAGCATTGGGTAATTCTATCGTGCCTCAAGTCATCAGAAACATTGGACTGGCAATCTTGGAAGAGGAGGAGAGAACAAATGCTGCTGACTGAATCAAGGAGTTCATGTATATTAATATGTATGTATGAATGCATGATCGATGTGTGTAAATGGCTGTGCAATGGCAAAAGGGCAAATTGCACATGCCC
>VMHT01087084.1_pt1 | contig 16799 bp, 32 predicted proteins | sample 4693611 | NCBI WGS metagenome assembly VMHT01 (sample SAMN12280063, study PRJNA550983) | marine metagenome | isolation source: seawater sampled from same location over 5 years 0.02-0.2 micron viral filtrate | place: USA: collected off the coast of southern California halfway between the port... ...
ACAAGTCCATGAAGGGCCAGACTACCGAGCGATTCAACAATCGTTTGGTTGCTGCATGAACTACGTATTCAAGGACGCAGATGACGACTGACCTGTACAACACGCTATGTGATCGATTTGATGACATGAACGAAATCAAACAGATAGCCGAGTGGGGCTGCTCTGCTAGTGTCTCTGGCTTCGAGCTTGTCGAGTTCTTTGATAAGCACGAGGACGAGATTGAGCTAGAGCTAGATGCCCTCGGTTACAGGTTCCATGATCTCGTGGACACAGACAAGTTCTACACGATGCAAGACATCAAGGAAAAAGCCGTAAGTACGATAATTGAAACGTTTTGTCACAACAGACTACCAGAGGGTTCTCTTGCTGTAGTCTGGTCATAAGAGCTAGCCTGATCCGTCCAAGCGGGTGGCAAGGTGCGAACCCTTGTCCAGGTATTGCCCACGCACTGAGCGGGGCTACTGATTACAATGATCCACACGGACACACGCTACGCACAACCAACCGTGTTCAAACTCACTACTAGCTTAGATGACAAACACATCCAGCTTGACACACATGGTGACGTATCAAGGATGGAGAGCATCACAGGTAAGATAGGTAACATGTACATGCGTGTTGCCTCTTATGTGTCCAACGATGCCGCCGTTTACGATCACTCATGGTAAGGTTATCGCCTACCCTTCACAGGTACGCTATCATGTACAACTCTGGTACCATTGTTGAAGATAACATTGATTTCTGGTATGATAGCCTGAATGACTGCTATGCTAATGGCATGCGGATTGATATGATCTGCAGCTATCTAGAGGCCATCACGGACTCTGACCCATCCTTTTTCAACTGATGAACTACTACCACCTCAAGTCCAACGACGACCGTGTGTTCCAACGTGTCCCATGCGTACGTTACACACGTTCCTTCCGCACTGAGATATCAGCCATGGCCTCATCGCTTGGCTGGTCAGAGAGTAAGTGTGTTAACTACTTGCACCGCAAACTCGAAGACAAAAGGCACAAGTCCATGAAGGGCCAGACTACCGAGCGATTCAACAATCGTTTGGTTGCTGCATGAACTACGTATTCAAGGACGCAGATGCAACACACCGCTTGTTGTGGATGCAAGGTCAATCACAACTAGCAGCACAATGTAAGCTGCCTATTGGTACCTGGTCGTGCTTATTCAAGGACGATGATGGTATCATCTACAACGCCAACTCAAACAACACATTCACCCGTATCAACTGATGAACGTTTACGTACTACGCTACCAAACTGAGTACTCAGACAATGAAATGGTTTCTGTCTTTTCCAACCTGCGGGCTGCCATGAATCGCATTGAGATTAGTGACCTTCATGGTAACTTTGACGAAGGCGAGACCATGACTATTGAGTGCATGGAGGTAACAACCGAAGAGGAGTCTCTCTCACGCCTCAACAACATCCGCAAACACTACGCTGAGAAAAACAAATGATTTGGAACGAAAGCACCATCATCCTCGCCATCGTCGGTATGGTAGGATTGTTCAGCACTGCTGTCATCTGGCAGCGTGCTAACCGTATCACCGGGAGGTACTATGGAAAACGTTGACGCACACGATGACAACTTCTTTATCAAGAACGCAGTCCTCTGTTGGCTACATCACTATGGTGATCAAGGTCACAGGTGGGATGACATCTACAAGGAGCTAGCACAGCGTGATACATACACAAGCATGGAGTCTAATGATGACAAACCAAAGCCACGTCCAGCCAGACGACGCAAACCCAAGGTCTCTACCAACACTTGATCTTTCACACTCACCATTGCGTGAGTATGAGGTCACCCTGTCAAGTGGCGAGCGTATGTATATTCTCGCCGCCAGCTCCGAGGATGCCGCATGGGATGCCTTGGAGTTGTCCATGGACAGATCTAGCACACTGATTAACATAACACGTACTTATGAGTGGTAAAAGGCCCAAACCTTACTTCCCAAACAACTGGAAGAAATTCAAGGACGCACCACCAGAAGCCTTTTTCGATCATCTCTTCATTGAGGTAATGGATTGGAAGGTAGCAGGGTGGGAGATACCATCCAATGTAGCCTGTATGATTCGCGCTACAAACTTAAAGAATGGTAGAGTTAAAGAGCACATCTACAAGCGTCAGCACGCTGCTGAGGCTAAGGTTTTAGAGTACATGAACAAACAGACTCATGAGTTCGTTGTATGTACTCATGAAGCCATCCATTACATTCACCCTGATCGACTCGATGACGACAACGACTTTTAACTTCCTATTAGATACTTTGATGGATGAGGTTGAGATGCATCCACACCGTGATGAGCTGATTCAACTGATGCACGAACAGCAGGAGGACGACAATAGCGACACCGTTTGAGATTGACAGGCAAGTCAAGCTTGAGCGTGATCAGATACGACAAGGACTCAAGCAACTAAGAGAGGGCACAACCAACTTGGAGAACAAACAGTACGCATCAGCTAGTGTGTATGGAGTGGCTTCTATTGAGCAACTCATGCCTCTTGTGGCTGATCGTATCCAAGCCACTGGTGCAGCTATAAGAGAGCGGCATAACGGCAGGTTGTTTAAAGAGAAAATGCTGTACCTTTCAGACATCGAGCCTGAAGCTGCTGCCGCTATCTCTTGCAAGGTCACCTTTGATAAGGTGTTTAGCTACAAACCTAAGTCTAGCCTCGTACAAAATGTGACCGACGCAATCGGCACAGCAGTAGAAAACGAGTGTATGATGCGTTACTACGAACGCAACGTACCTGGTTTGTTGAAGTACATCAAGGACAAGTATTGGCACAAGTCATCTGGTACACATCAAAAAGTGAAAAATGTAATCACTTTGATGAACAGAGTTGATATCGAACACTGGCAGCCTTGGGGTATTCAACTACGAATCAAGCTAGGTGGCTGGTTGTTAGACTGCATCTGCGAATCATCGCAATGGTTCATGACACAGCAGCGCCGTGAAGGACGTAAGACTTTCATCGATGTGGTACCTACACCTGAGTTCATGGTGATCAAAGAACAGGTATTAGCCAACGCTGAACTGTTCAGTCCGTTGGCTTGGCCGATGCTAATCGAACCAAACGACTGGACCAACGAAAACCCTGGTGGTTACTTGCTTAACGAGGTTATGCGTGGTCATCACATGGTACGCAGGGGCAAGCCCTGCCTTATACAGGGAGAAACACCGATCGCCTTTCTGAACAAGATTCAGAAGGTGGGATATACTCTCAACAATCACGTAGTAGATGTCGCAAAGACATTTCAAGAACGTGGTGTTGAAGTTGGTAAGTTTATCCCTGTTGTGGACATGCCTCTACCACCTAAGCCCGTAGACATCGCAAACAATGCGGAGTCCCGCAAGGACTACCGTAGGAAGGCTGCAGAGGTATGTAACATAAATGCACAAGCGTTCATGAAGTCATGTCGTACAAGGATGACAATGAACGCAGTGGAGATCTTCTCTAAGTATGAGAAGTTCTATATTCCATGGTCGTTTGATTACCGTGGACGTGCTTACCCTATACCTGCATTCTTGACACCTCAAGACACAGATTTTGGTAAGTCACTACTTAAGTTTCATGAGCAGTCGTTCATGACACCCGAAGCTGAAGCATGGTTAGCCTTCCAGGTCGCTACCACCTATGGTCTGGACAAGGCAACCATGCAAGAAAGACAGCAGTGGGTAAAGGACAATCAATCTCTTATAGCTCGTGTCGCAAAGGATCCGATTAGGAACTTAAGTGACTGGGATGAGGTTGACGAGCCTTGGCAGTTTATGGCAGCATGTGAAGAATACCACGCATGTGTAATGACGTGTACTAGACAGCACACATCTTTGCCTGTTGCCTCGGACGCCACATGTAGTGGTCTCCAGATACTGGCTGGCCTTGCCAAGGACGCATCTACTGCTAAGCTGGTCAATGTCCTACCATCTGATACACCACAAGATGCTTACAAGGTAGTCGCAGAGAAAGCTGCCCCACATGTACCTGATACAATCAGACCATACATGGACAGAAAAACTGTCAAAAGGGTAGTGATGACCGTACCTTACAATGCTAAGCCCTTCTCTAACCGAGGTTACATACGTGAAGCCTTGAAGGAGAAGGGTGTCGAAGTAGAGAAGGACGACCTAACCATTACTGTCAAGGCAGTACGTAATGCCATGGACGTCATTGTTCCTGGCCCCATGGCTGTTATGTCTTGGATCGAGTCAGAGGTCAGCAATGCCATTGACCGTGGCCTCACAGAACTTACATGGACAACACCATCTGGTTTCTCAGTTACACAACGGCTGATGAAACCTGAGATTAAACTTGTTGAGTTACAGTTGTTAGGTAGGTGTCAAATCAAGGTGTCTACAGGTGCAAGCGACAAGGTTGATAAGGCTCACCACAAAAACGCAACAGCCCCCAACCTTATCCATTCACTTGATGCAAGCCTCCTACACCTATCTGCACTGCGCTTCGACGCACCTATTTCACTGATACATGACTCGGTTCTATGTCGTGCTACTGACATGCCTGTTCTTTCAGACATTGTCCGTGAAACATACATGCACCTATTTGCGGAGCATGAGTACCTAACAACCTTTGCTCGACAGATTGGAGCAGAGACCGACCCACCGATGTGTAACACACTAGACCCTGCATCGGTTATCAATTCCACCTATTTCTTTTGTTAAATGACACGCAACACTATTGTGACTGAACAGCCCGTTGTACTAGAGGGCTTCCAAGCTGTGATGAAACCTGGTAAGTTTGGCTTTAGCCTGAAGGCTATTGTCAACCAAGAAATCATTGATCAACTTGAACCTGACCGCACTGAGTCCCTGAAATGGGCAGAGTCTAAGCTCAAGAACCCGAAGCGTTCTGTGCTGAAACCTGAGCCTTGGGAAGAGGTGTCGGAAGGTAAATACATTGTCAAGTTCTCATGGAACGATGACACTGCACCTCCGATCGTTGACACGGAAGGATCACCTATCATGGATTCTGATACGCCTATCTATGGTGGATCAAAGGTAAAGCTGGCTCTGTTCCAGAAACCTTACATCCTCAAGGACGGTGTGACCTACGGCACAAGCCTGAAGCTTAAGGCTGTGCAGGTTGTCTCCCTATCTAACTCTGCTGGTGTTGACACTGGTGACATGAGCGAGACTGATGTAGCTGAGCTGTTCGGCTCTACGCAAGGGTTCAAGGTCTCTGACCCCAATGTTACCCTCAAGGAAGCAGCTCCAACAGACGACTTCTGATGGCTTTCCGTTCCGGACTCGAGGAGAGGGTCGCTGACCTTCTCGTCGAACTGGGTGTCAAGTACGAATACGAGAGTACTAAGGTCCCGTATGTAATCCAACACAACTACACGCCTGACTTCATTCTTCCGAATGGTATATGGCTAGAATGTAAGGGTTATTGGGACAGTGCTGATCGAAAGAAGATCAAGTCTGTTATTCAACAGAATCCTGGCGTCGATCTTCGTATGGTATTCCAAGCCCCTTATAACAAAATCTCTAAGAAATCTAAGACAACCTATGCTGCCTGGTGTGATAAGCTAGGTATCAAATGGGCTGTCTTCTCAAATATCCCATTAAACTGGCTAATATGACCAGTGAGTTTGTCCGGCACATGGAGTGCCCACACTGCGGGTCGTCAGATGCAGCTAGCCTGTACGACGACGGCCACGTTTTCTGTTTCAGGTGCTATACTCATACACCTGGGGACAGCACCGACGTTATCCACACTCACCACATGCACGATGTACGATTACAAGGCTCAGCCGGAAGGTTGCAGAAACGGCGTATTTCAGAAAAAACCTGTGAGTTCTTCAAAGCATACAAAGATGGAGAACAACTACGCTTCCATTATTACAACAGCTCTGGCACGCTTGTCGGAGCAAAGATAAAAACTAAAGATAAGAACTTCCGATGTGAAGGTGAAGTTAAAACCCTGTTCGGAATGCAAAACTTCCGTAAAAAAACTACAGGTAAGTCAAAGAAACTAGTGATTTGCGAAGGCGAGATGGATGTATTATCCGTCTGGGAGGCACAGCCAAACTGGGACGTGGTCTCCATACCGAATGGTGCACCTGCTGCAAAGAAAGCACTCAAGCATAACTACGAATGGATCAACACCTACGACAAAGTAGTTATTTTCTTTGACAACGATGAGGCCGGCCAGAAGGCCGCGATCGAGTCGGCAAGTGTATTGCCACCTGGGAAGGTTTACATCGGCTTTCTAGAGGGTTACAAGGATGCCTCAGACGCTATCCAAGCACACGACGAAGAGGCAATACGTGCTGTTTGTAATTATGATCACTTTCAGTACAAACCTGACGGTATTGTTGACGCTAAGTCACTGATCGATGTAATCACAACACCCACTCCTCCATCTGACCATGACTACCCATTTCAAGGACTACAAAACAAGCTTCACGGGATCCGGTACGGAGAGCTTGTCACGATTACTTCAGGATCAGGGATTGGAAAATCGTCCTTCTGTCGTGACTTATGCACTAACCTGCTTAACAAAGGCGAACGGGTCGGTTACCTGGCTCTTGAAGAGTCAAACCGCCGTACAGCTCTCGGACTTATGTCCACAGCCGTCGGACGAAATCTCCACCTTGGAGAGCATGATCGATCTGAGCTAGCCGAAGCATTCGACAACACGATTAAAAACTGGGACCTACACCTGTTTGACGGGTTCGGGTCGTATGACCCTGATCACATCTACGAACGTATTGAGTATATGGCATCTGGTCTTGATACCCGTGTTGTATTTCTTGATCACCTGTCTATTCTGCTCAGCGGCCTTGACGGTGACGAGCGGAAGATGATCGATCAAACAATGACTAAACTTAGATCGTTGGTTGAGCGCACAGGTATTTCATTATTTCTTGTATCACATTTACGGAGAACTACATCCGATGTCAACCATGAAGAGGGAGCTAGAGTTACACTTGGACAACTCAGAGGATCCGCTGCTATTGCTCAACTCAGCGATGGCTGCATTGCGCTCGAGCGAGATCAGCAGAGTGGATCTAAATCAAGCTCTACAACTGTGCGAGTACTTAAAAATCGATATTCAGGCGAAGTTGGTGTCGCTTGCCAACTAAGTTACGACCTTTCTACCTGTAAATTCAATGAAACCAAAGCAGAATCAGAGTTCGACCCGACAACAGATTTCTGAATTCCAAGCTATGAAGCTTCACAAGCCCAATCCTCCCACGCCTGAGATGGTAGAGCGTGCAAAATTTGTAGACAAAACTCACATTTGGAGACATGCTCGTATTCGATCTGGAGACTAACGGCTTTTTAGATGATGTTACCTGCATTCACTGTCTTGTTATCTATGACTCAGAAACTAACGAGACCATTTGTTACAACGATAAAGGTGATTGCGAGCCGATTTCCCGTGGTGTACAACGCCTTGAGGATGCTGAAGTCATTTCCGGACACAACGTCATCGGTTTTGACCTACCTGTTCTCAGTAAGATTTACCCGTGGTTCAAGCCCACCGCCTTGGTTGTAGACACACTGCTTTTGTCACGCTTGTTCCACACAGACATGCTTGATGTGGATCGCAAACACGAATGGAAGCACATGCCGCTCCAACTGCAAGGACGCCATTCACTCGAATCGTATGGTTACCGCCTTGGAGAATACAAGGGCAGCTTTGGTAAAGAGGCTGACTGGAAAGAGTGGAGCCAAGAGATGCAGGACTACTGCGTCCAAGATGTAAACGTTACAGTAAAATTATGCGACCATTTCCACCCATACCTGACTGGGTCGCTTTAGAACATCAAGTCTCACAGATTCTTACACAACAACAACTTCATGGATGGTATTTTGATGAACAGGCTGCATGGAAACTTGCATCGGCTCTCAGAAGACAACTTGAAGAAACTTGTCAGTTACTACGTGACTGGTATCCTTTCGTCTACGGATCAAGCTTTACTCCTAAAGCAAATAACAAACGATATGGATACATAAAAGGCTGTGAAGTTACGAAATTAAAGGACCTAAACCCAACCTCTCGCGACCATATCTCATGGATCCTGCAAACATTTCATGGCTGGAAGCCAACCCAGATGAGTCCTACTGGGAAGCCCATCATCGACGAAGTAATTCTCAAGGATATTGGGACAGATGTAGCCCTGGCTTTTCTGAAATGTCTAGATATTACGAAGAAATTGGGCATGATCTCGGAAGGCATGAACGCATGGCTGAAGCTTGCTACGACTGCTAGTCGAATCCATCACCACTGCTCCGTTGCTACAAACACACATAGATGTGCACATCGATCACCAAACCTTGGACAAGTACCATCTGACCATGACTACAGACAATTATTTCAAGCATCCCCTGGTCAAGTTATGGTGGGTGCCGATCTTAGCGGCATTGAGTTACGGATGCTCGCTCACTACCTCGCTCGATACGATGCGGGACGCTATGCGGACATTCTCCTCAACGGAGACATCCATCAAGTCAACGCAGACAAAATTGGAATCTCTCGGAGACAAGTCAAAACAGTTACCTACGCCTTCCTCTATGGTGCAGGTGACGCCAAAATTGGGCATTCCTTCGATTCTTCCTTAAATGATAGCAGTGCTAAACGTAAAGGCAAGGAGATCAGAGCCGCTTTTGTTTCGGCTATTGATGGTCTTGCAGAGCTTCTTACGGCGATCAAAGAGGTATCTAGTCAGAAAGGCTCTATACGGTCATTAGACGGTCGTAAAATTACTGTTGATAGCTCACACAAAGCTTTGAACTATCTGCTCCAGTCAGGAGCCGGTGTAGTTGCGAAGCGTTGGATGGTCATCAACCACGAGAACATTCAAGAGTTGTGTTGTTCACAGCTCGCTTTCATACATGACGAATTACAATTCGAGTGCCATCCCGATCACGTACAAGCATTATCAGCATCCCTGGTACAAAGCTCTACAGCGGCTGGCGAATACTACAACATGCGACTCCCCATCGCAGCCGAAGCCACCAGCGGCAGAACCTGGGCAGACACACACTGATGAAGCTACTTATTGACGCAGACTACATTGTTTACAAAAGCTGCGCTGGAGCTGAAGAGGATTTTGATTGGGGCGATGACGTTGTCATGGTCGTTAGTCGGTTCTCTGATGCAATGAAGAACGTTCAGCGAGAGCTGACAAAGATTAAAAATGAGTTTATGTGGGACCTACCTGAACTGGTACTGTTCTTTTCTGACTCTATAAATTTCCGCAAAAAAATTTACCCCGCTTACAAGGGACATCGAAACAGAAAGAAACCCTGTGCTTACAGACGTGTCATAGCTGCCTTACAAAGACAGTATGAGGTTATCCGTATGCCAGAACTGGAGGCAGATGATGCCATGGGTATTTATGCTACGGCTAATCCTGGTAACATTATTGTATCTCCAGATAAAGATATGCGTCAAATCCCTGGCAAACTATTCAACCTTGATGAGGTTGTTCAAATTACTGCAGAGGAAGGACGACGCTGGCACTTGATACAGACGATGGCAGGCGACCAAACTGACGGCTATAGTGGCGTTCCTGGCATAGGAATCAAACGTGCAGTCACATTGTTTGAGGAGCATGGCTATAATTGGGACACCGTAGTCACCGCCTTTGCTGACAAAGATCTAAATGAAGATGTTGCACTCACCAATGCAAGACTTGCTAAGATTCTCACTTGTGACGATTATGACACCACAAAACAAAGGTTCATACCTTGGACCCCCACCTCCGGTACTGGAACTGACAATGGAGCAGCAGTTCAAGCTACGTAGGATCAATGATCTACTACCTGAAGCTAACAAAGAGGACATCATCACTTTGTTTGAAGCCTTACAGCATCAAAACTTTGTCTTATCTAACACTGTTTCTAACCTAGTTAAACAATGGCCGAATCACCCACCCACTACACTCGTGGATCCATAGAAGTATGGGACTTCATCCGCGACCAACAGCTAAACTACCACCTCGGCAATGCTATTAAGTATATTTGCAGAGCCGGTTACAAAGGTTCTAAAAAAGAGGACCTTCACAAAGCTATCCACTATCTTGAGAATGAACTCCTACATACACACGAGCCTCATGGACCAAGCGGAACAGTTCCGATCCGCTTACTTACTGACGAATGGACCGGACAGGAAGACTGGTCAGAAAGCTTTGATCGATGAAGAATGGTCGGAGTACCATGAAGCCTTCCACATGAAGGGTGAGTGTGAACAACTGAAGGAACTGGCAGACCTTGTTTATGTCTGCTATCAAATGGCTGCTAGCCAGGAGTGGGACCTCGATGAAGCAATGAATCGTGTCCACAAATCAAATATGTCTAAGCTTGGAGAAGACGGTAAGCCCATCTACAGAGCTGATGGCAAGGTTCTAAAAGGACCTAACTACAAAGAACCAACACTTACTGATCTTATTTAATTGATGACCACCTCTTACATCTCACGTACTGGACGTGTACAATCTTGGCTCGACAACCCTGAGTCAAGGCTTCCAGTTAGCTGCACAGTATTTGTAGTACAAGACTCAATGGAGGGTCCTGATGGAATCGAAGCAAGCTGGAGATTTGTATCACATGCTCTACGATATGGAGCAGGCTGCGCGGTACACTTGTCGAAGTTGCGACCCCGAGGTGAAGAAAATGGAAAAGGATTGGTTGCATCTGGACCAGTCTCTTTCGCAAAAATCTACTCAACTTTAAATGAAATACTCCGTCGTGGGGGCGTGTATAAAAACGGTGCTTGTGTGTGTCACCTTGATCTCAGCCACCCTGATGCACTTGAGTTTATTAAAACTCCACGCCAAGAGTTGCCCTGGGTCAAACGATGCATCAACATCACAGATGAGTGGTGGAAGAACTGCTCGTTTAAGGAGGAGCTTCTCTTCGCTATCAAGTCTGGAGACATATGGCTAAACAAAGTTAAGTATGACAAAAATGGAGAACGAATCCGTGGGAATGTATGCCTTGAAGTGTACCTGCCAAGCCGAGGCACCTGTCTCTTGCAGCATATTAATCTCTCTGCCTGTGAATTTGACGACATTCCAAGAGCTTTCACTGAAGGGATGCAAGAACTGTGCCAACTCCATGGTCGAACTGGCGTTAGCGATTCAGGAGAATATCTCCCCAGCGAAACAGACAGACAGGTCGGACTGGGAGTACTCGGACTCGCAAATCTCTTACGGAGGTACGGTGTAACCTACGCACAGTTTGGCGAAGCATTACGGTGCCTCAATTCTGGAGAGGTAGTGCGTACACCTGCCTATGAGCTAGCAGTACAGATGAAGCTAGGTATCAACCTTGCTGCACGTGTTGCTAGGTCACACAATATGGACCGAGCGTTTGCAATCGCGCCTACAGCATCGTGTAGCTACAGATCAAAAGATCTTGATGGCTTTACATCTACACCTGAGATTGCACCACCAATTAGCCGTACTGTGGACCGTGATAGCGGCACGTTCGGTGTACAAACATACAATTACGGTGATGTTGAGATTGCATCAGAAGTCGGATGGGATGCCTACAAGGCAGTCGCTGATGGTATGATGACATTACTCGACAACACAGGGCTTCTTCATGGATATAGCTTTAACTCTTGGAGTGACGTTGTAACCTACGACAATGAATTCGTGGAAGAGTGGCTACGGTCCCCGCAAACTAGCCTCTATTACAGTTTACAGGTAATGCCTGACACTCAAGATAAATCTGATGCTTATGCAGCATTAGAAGACGAGGATATCGAACAGTATTTAGGGGACATTTTAAATGAAGAACTTCAATGTGATTGTCAAGAATGAATCCTTATCAAAAACTACTAAACCGGAAACGAAAATGGACACCAGTACAGACAACTGCTGGTACATGCAAGGAGGGTGCACACGAAACGTTGCTTCGTGCACTTGCCTTGCGACACATGGAACTACCTGTGGGAGATTTTATTCGTAATGCATTGGTTACCGACGTACCAAAGTCATCACGAGAACTTCTTGAGTCAAACATCAAAGACGAAGAGAACCACGACCTGGCACTTGGTTACATTGCCAATGCTTACGGGGTTGATCAAAAGGCTGAAGCTGAGGCGATACGGTTACGTGATGCTTGGACAGCGCATCCGGATCACACGATCCTCAAAGCGATGGTTGCCGAACGTGCAATTTTCTTCGTTCTTTTACCATTGCTCCGCGCTAATGGTGACCCTGGAATGCGAACAGTGAGCGCAGATATCAGCCGAGATGAACAAATTCATGTCGCCGCGAATTCACTTGTATGTAGAGAACTAGGACTGGAGATCTCTCCAAGCCTGGACAAGCTACGTAAAGCAACTATCAATTGGGTGATGCAACCACTAGGTAGCAACACCGATAAATATATAGATAAAAAATTTTGGCTGGATTCTAGTGACAACTTGATGTATCAAGGCAAAGCTCCTGAGCTTTCCTTTACTAAGTCTGCACGGATGCCTGCTTTTTTTGAGCACTCAAATGTTAACCTCCCCCAATACGCTTGAGGCAATCTTAGGACCAAACCTTGAGCAAGTTCTCCATGAATTGGAGGACATTTTTCCGCCCGTTACCCCCACGCCAGATAACAGTTTAAGCCAGATTATGTATAAGTCTGGACAACGCTCTGTTGTTGAGTGGATTAACCAACGTATTTCTAAAGACTAATGTGTATTTTTAGCTCACCGTCACCGCCACCACCACCGAAGCCTGCAGCACCACCACCACCATCACCATCGCCACCACCGGCACCAAAAGCTTTGCCTCAACCTACTCCTTTGGAAAAAGAAAAAGAACGTCGTCCAAAGGTACAATACGGACGTAAGAAAGCAGCCTCTGATAGAGGACGTGCTGCTTCTCGTGGTGCAAATGCTCTACGTATCCCTATTAACACCCCCACTGAAGGTGGGTCTACTGGAGGATTGAATGTCTAATGCACGTATGGCTTACGACCGCCTATCAACTGGACGTAATCAATTTTTAAATACGGCTGTTGATTGTGCGGAACTGACGTTGCCATACCTGCTGACTGAAGATACAAATACGCCTAACTCCAAACGTAAGCTACCTATGCCGTGGTCTTCCGTTGGAGCAAAGGCGGTTGTGACGCTGGCATCAAAACTGATGCTAGCATTACTGCCTCCCCAAACAACGTTCTTCAAACTGCAAGTCCGCGAAGATAAGCTAGGTGAACTTGACTCGCCCGAACTCCGTAGTGAGTTAGATCTTTCTTTTTCAAAGATTGAAAGAACTATCATGGATTTCATCGCTGCGTCTAACGACCGAGTGGTGGTCCATCAGGCTATCAAGCACCTCATTGTCAGTGGCAACGCCCTTATCTTTATGGGTAAGGAAGGTCTAAAGAACTTCCCACTTAACCGTTTCGTTATTAATCGAGATGGTAATGGTAATGTTCTGGAGATCGTAACAAAAGAACTCATCAGTAAAGATCTGATGGAACCGATCATCGGTCAAGATGATCCTATGCGAGTAGTCAGTGACCGTATGTCGGCTGATGATGAATGTGAGGTGTATACTCATTGTCGTCTAGAAAATGGACGCTGGGTGTGGCACCAAGAAGTGCATGACAAAATCATCCCTAACAGCCGTAGCACTGCTCCTAGAAATGCAAGTCCTTGGCTTCCTCTGCGGTTCAATACTGTGGATGGTGAAGACTACGGACGTGGTAGAGTAGAAGAGTTTCTTGGAGACTTCCGTTCTTTGGACTCTTTAAGCCAAGCACTTATCGAAGGCAGCAGCGCAGCGGCAAAGGTTGTGTTTATGGTATCACCATCTAGCACAACTAAACCTAGCACTCTTGCTAAAGCAGGAAACGGTGCTATCATTCAAGGTAGACCTGAAGATGTTAGTGTTGTTCAGGTCGGTAAAACTGCTGACTTTGGCACCGCTGCTAACATGATACAGGCTATCGAACGCCGTATTGGCGAAGCGTTCTTGCAACTGAACATTCGTCAGTCAGAGCGCACCACTGCTGAAGAGGTGCGACTTACACAACTAGAACTTGAGCAGCAGCTAGGCGGTCTATTTAGCCTGCTGACTGTAGAGTTTTTAGTACCATATCTCAACAGAATCATGCTTGTCCTTCAACGTAACGGACAGCTACCTAAGATTCCTAAAGACTATGTACGTCCATCTATTGTTGCCGGTGTTAATGCTCTTGGTCGCGGCCAGGATCGTGAAAGCTTGGCACAGTTTATGGGAACCATTGCTCAGACTCTCGGTCCAGATGCATTGTTGTCTTACATCAATCCATCAGAAGTTATCAAACGTCTCGCCGCTGCACAAGGTATTGATATGTTAAACCTTATCAAGTCTGACGAACAACTGCAGCAAGAAAAGGAGCAAGCAAAGACAGATCAGCTTAATCAATCGTTGACCGATCAAGCTGGTCAGCTTGCAAACTCCTCTATGGCTGAGCAAGCCATGCAATCAAACCCACCTATGACTAATGGCTGAAACACTTACATTTGAAAACACCCCCAACACTGAAGTACTGACCGAAGAGGAACAAGACTCTCTTGCTGTTGGTGAAAAAATGATGGCCGACCAGGAACAACTCCTGGCTGGTAAATATAAAAACGCTCAAGAGCTTGAAAAAGCATACATGGAGCTGCAGTCTAAGCTGGGATCCGGCGAAGAAGCAGAACCTACTGACGAACAAGAGGAAGATGAGGAGCAGGAGTCTGAAGTATCTCCTGCACAGACTCTTATCACAGAGGCGTCCACACAGTACGCAGAGACCGGTGAGGTGTCTGACGAAATGATGACACAGCTCTCTGAGATGGACAGTCAAGACTTGGTACAAGCTTACATGGCTATGCAAGGTAATGCACCACAGATCCAACAGGCTGTAGAGTTGTCTGACAAACAAGTCAACAACATAAAAAACTCTGTTGGAGGTGAAGAAGCTTATGGTGAAGTAATGACTTGGGCTGGTCAAAACATGAGTCAAGATCAGATCGATGCTTTTGACAACATCATTGCTACTGGTAATGAGCATACGATTCAAATGATGGTCGATGGCCTTAAAGCTCAGTACGAATCAAACAATGGTTATGAAGGCCGTATGCTGTCTGGTAAAGCATCTGACAGTGGACCATCTAATGTGTTCCGTAGTCAAGCTGAACTGGTCAACGCTATGAGCGATCCTCGCTATGACTCTGATCCTGCATATCGTATGGATGTGTTGGAAAGACTTGACCGATCTGACGTTAATTTCTGATGACAGTTATTAATGAAGACGGCGGTCGTACAAACATCTACGCTATTGAACCCCCTATCACACTTATTGACGTGCGCGAAACACACAACGAAAACGCTGAAAAACTAAATGGTCGTCTGGCTATGCTGGGCGTCATGGCTGCGCTTGGAGCGTATGCAATCACTGGTCAAATTATCCCCGGAGTCTGGTAATGCCACAAGGTAAAGGAACGTATGGTTCAAAGGTTGGTCGTCCCGCAAAGTCGGGTGCTGCTGCTAAAATGAAAAAGAAAGGTGTGCCTGCCGCTGTGCGTAAGGCCATCGTAAAAAACATGAAGAAGAAGTGACATGGCACGTACGAAGGTCCGCAAGAAAAATGTCAGTCTAAAGATTGGCAAACATAAATCTCGCTCCGGTGGCTTGACAAAGGCTGGCCGTGAGAAGTACAATAGAGAAACAGGATCAAAGCTCAAGGCTCCCCAGCCTGGTGGCGGTCCTCGTAAGCGGTCCTTCTGCGCCCGCATGTCTGGTAACAAAGGACCAATGAAAGACAGTAAAGGTCGTCCTACACGGAAGGCTCTTGCATTACGTAAATGGAAGTGTTAATCATGCCTGCTAAACGTGGCTTATATGCCAACATTCATGCTAAGAAAAAAAGAATCGCTGCTGGTAGTGGCGAGAAAATGAGAAAGCCTGGGTCCAAAGGAGCGCCTACGGCTGCAAACTTTAAACGCTCCGCAAAAACTGCAAAAAAAAAGTAACACCTAACTAACAACAACACACATGAAATCTATTATTATCGCTAGTCTCCTTGTCGCCGCTGGTGGCGCAGCTCAGGCTGGTCCCTACGTCAATGTAGAAACCAACTCAGGCTTCGTCGGATCTGATTACACTGGCTCTACTACTGACGTCCATGTTGGCGTAGAAGGTAACGGCTGGTATTTGCAGGGCGGTCCTGCTTTGCTGGCTCCCGATAATGCTGATGGTGAAGTAGAACTCTCAGGTAAAGCTGGTGGTTCATACGGTATCAATGAAGCACTTTCTGTCTACGGAGAAGTATCATTCCTCACCGGTGACACTAACAGCTACGGCACTAAAGCCGGTCTCAAGTATAACTTCTAATAGCTAAATAGAATAAGGGAGGTGCAATTCCTCCCCTAGCTCTAGCCAGCCAAGGCTTAAAACTGGTCTTACTTAACTTTACATACCCAACCATGAACTCTTACTTAAATGACCGCTGTACTTTCAAGACCACAACAACTAAATAACTGGGAAGCCTTTTGTAAATGGGTGACCTCTACTAACAACCGTCTGTATGTCGGTTGGTTTGGAATCCTTATGATTCCCACGCTGCTTGCAGCAACCATTTGTTTCATTATCGCCTTCGTTGGCGCACCCCCTGTTGATATTGATGGCATTCGTGAACCAGTTGCAGGATCGCTCCTGTACGGAAATAACATTATATCGGGAGCAGTTGTCCAGTCTTCAAATGCAATCGGCATGCACTTCTATCCCATCTGGGAAGCAGCCAGTCTCGATGAATGGCTATACAACG
>VMHT01047443.1_pt1 | contig 16796 bp, 27 predicted proteins | sample 4693611 | NCBI WGS metagenome assembly VMHT01 (sample SAMN12280063, study PRJNA550983) | marine metagenome | isolation source: seawater sampled from same location over 5 years 0.02-0.2 micron viral filtrate | place: USA: collected off the coast of southern California halfway between the port... ...
TGCACCTTCTTTACGAAAGACAAATTTTACTTGAGGAATTCTAGTTTCAATTTCCATATTATTATTATGAAGGGTTATACACTGGTGTCATTATACCACCATCTGGTCCATTGTCATCATCTTCATCATCGTCCACTAATAGTAGCATAAAAAAGAATGGTGTTAACAAGAATATAACCGTTTGCGCCCATTCTAAATTCATAATTCTCTCGCTGCTGCTCCAATAGGAATTAGCATCAGCAATGCTGCTACTATAAATCCCATCACCAAAGTCCTGGAATGATTTGTCCTGTAGTAGCATAAGTTCCAACAGCGATGATGAAACCAAGCATTGCTAGACGTGAGTTGAGGATCTCTGCCTCAGGTGTGAATCCGAATTTCATTTTTTGTTCTCCAATGTAGTGTTTGTTATGATAATGCGTTCACCATCATGGGTGAATTGCAGTTCGTCATCTGGATGCCATAGAAGTTCTTCATACATGTCATCCAGTTTCTGCATGTCTTCATAGAGTTGATTAGGATTAGTCATATTACTTTTAACTATTCCTATATCTATTCCCCTAGTGTTAGGTAGAATTTACTTTGATCTGTTGGTGAGTTTTCATAAGATGAAATGTTACCATATTCTTTATGGTCACCATAACCAACCATTCGTCCTTTAGTATTCTGCAAAGCAGGCATAAAGGCAATAAAGAAAAATACCCCTGGAGCACCGACGAGCAGTGCTCCTCCAATCACATAATAAGTCAGAATTTCAAGAAGGGAAGGTTCCATTAGTAGGTTTCTGAGAGTTGTTCCATAGTATAACCGAGTAGACAGAAGAACGCAACTGTCGTGACGGTAAAAATAATCTCAGTCATCAGAATCCGAAGACGCCAAAGAAAAATACGCTACCACTGACACTATAAGAGATAATAGCAGCAACAAATCCAAGCATAGCAGTCCGTCCATTCAATTTCTCTGCCTTCTCTGCATATGACTCATAACCGTAACGTTCTGCATCAGTTTGTGAGATATACATTGTGGGTTCAGTGGCGTACATGTTTGTCCGTCCACCGTCTTCAGTTGTTACAGTCATGTTACACTCCGTTATAAATCTTTACATATTATATAGGAAACATAAAGTTTTGTCAAATCAGTAATCATCGTCTCTTCCATACATGGTACAGATCTTTTTGTTTTCTGCTGATGATCTACACCACTGCCTCACGTAACTATCTGCATCCATATTCATTGTGTAGTGAGCATGGTTATGCAATGCCCCTATCATTGCTATCATTCCAAACAACAAAAGGGATGTCAATGTCCCTGGATTCGTTATGAAGTTTATAAAATATTTTTTCACAAAAAAATGGGGATGCCGTCGCACCCCCAGTATAACATCTAGATATTTACGTGTCTATATTGGATATCAGAAGTTGTACTTCACACCCAACTTACCTGCATAACCACGGTCAAGATCTTCGTCGCCTGAACCTACGAAGGATACTTCACCATATGCGCCGAGGGCATCAGAAAGAGCAAGACCAACGCCTGCTTTGCCTGAAGGAACGGTGTCGCTGTCGCCACCATCGGGAGTCAGTACAGTAGCACCGCCCTGCACGTAGAATGAACCAGCTTCACTGAATGCGCCTTCGTACCCTACGTGAACGTCCGTTCCAGCACCATTGTACTCCGATCCAGTCCAGCCAGCATTTGTTTCCACGTTGACGTAGGGGCCAGCGAAAGCGGCACCAGCGGATGCGAACAGAGCAGCGGTTGCTGCGAATACAGATTTGATCATTTTAATTACCTTTATTTACTTGCGGAATGGATACCCGCAGATGGATAGGGACTCGACTGTCCCGTGTTAAGTATGCCCTTTGCGACTTTAATTACTGAAAGACAAAAGGTTAAGTATTTATACTACTTGATTCTTTGTAGTATGTCAAGTGATGTGGATAACCCTACCTTTGTTGAGTGGGGTCACTCACTTTACCCAAATAAGGATCAAAGTCTGTTAATGCTTTAACATCCATTGTTGCACCCATTTGAGTCCACCAGTTCATTATACCATCAAAATTTTGTTTATGAAATGCATCAACGTGTTCAGGATGAATAGATGAACCTAGTTGAAGTCTATACAAAAGAAGAGGTAAAGAATAAGTGTTGCCCGAATTGTAGATAAGATCATCTGCAACAGGACGAGGTTTGACACCATTATCCAAACGATATTTGTCTGGACCTTTAACATGATGTCTGATTAACTTCTCTGCATGATGCCTAGTAATCATATAACAAGCAGTAGAGAAGTCATTCACAAACCTTCGGTGAAGTTTAACATGAATATCACCAGTTTGGATAATTGCAATTTGAACAACATCCCAATCATATGGGAGATGTGCAACAAAGTCACTCCAAGAAAAGTTCCAAAAGTGAACCGTGTCTAGATTGCAATCATCTTCCATAATTATAGCATAAGAACTGTCAGAAGTGTCATACCAATGCTTTATTGCTTTGAGATGAGAGGTAATACATCCAACCTCACCCGAAGACATCATGTCAGGATACCGACCCTTAATAATGCCACTCAAGTCATCATCACGACCATCATATGCAGATACACGTTCATAGTTGGTTACACCCCAGTGATTAAACTGCTCTTCCATGTAACCCTTACGATTCTCATCTGCATCCATATTCAAATAATAAATTGGACCGAAGTTATTCAGTTTATATGCAGACTTATTTTTATCAACCACAGAACTATGCATGACGCTCAATTACCTTTTCTACACTAGGGATGTAATGCTTTTTAATAACTTCTTTCCACTCAAAGTTTTTGGAGTATTCAAGAATTTCTTTTCTATTATTGATAGAATATTCTCTGTTCTCAATTATAGCATTCTCTACAAACCCAAGATCAGTAATCTTATCTTCAGGAATCACCGTGATGAACTCCTTGTCAAGATCAAGATTTGCTGCTCCCCACTGACAAACAACTACACCCAGACCTGCTGCTAGTGCTTCCATACAGACAAGAGGATGTGCCTCACCATCAGACAAGAGAACAAGGTTGCCATACTCTGTCAAAGTCTCGTGAAGAACTTCCTTAGACCATTCTCCAAGATAATTTTTATTCGTATTGAATCGATTGTCCGCAAGATTACCCGCGTACCAAAGACTATCAATACTTTGAAACAGGTGTTGGCGTTTACGATAATCGATTTTAGCCAGGTAAATGCTACGATCAGGATATTCTGGTTCCATCGTAGTCCTAAACCTATCCGCGTTCACACCATTGGGTGTCACGTAAGTATTGTCTTTAGGAATGTCGAACATGACATTGTAGACTACTTGAATTCCTTCAGACAAACAGAATACATTTGGTTTAATTTTTTGAAATTCTCCAGCAACACTGGCATATCCACCAAACATTTCCTTACGCTCTAGATATCCAAAGTGACTTGTGATAGCACTAGGATACTGAATATAAGGCATTAAAGGAATGAACTCATCATAATGCACATGAACAAAGTCAGGTACAAATGCATTGATGCCATTTATAATCTGACGATAGTCTTTTGTGTTAATGATTTGAACTTCATGCCCCAACTCTTCAAGAGCATTCTTAGTATCCCACACAAGAATCTCTACCGCACCCCAACCTGTTGGGGGGATTGGCATGATTCCAGGACCTACTAATGTAATCTTCATGTTAATTTTGTTGGATAATCTGTACAAATACCATAACAATTAGTTACCCTTAGTGAATCCCAGTCTGGTTTGTTCCATTCTGGCATAACAATAATGCTTCTACTTGTATATGGCTTACCTGGATATGTCCAGATAAAATGTTTACTGGTCAAAGTAAAGTCATCTTCTTGATGCCAGAAGTAATTATATCCACTAGTGCCATCAGAGAAGGCGAACATAGTAGTAATATCCTTACAGTGAATCCAAAGATGTGGTGCTCTACCTGCTAACCACCACCACGTTACTGCGTGTTTAGGTTCGTCATGACCCAACCATAGACGCTCTGTCTTTGGATCATACCTAACATCAATTTCTACATCATATCCCGCTTCAATACATTTGTCAATTTGTTTTGGATCATTTGCGGTGTCTTCATTTGGTCCATCGATGTTAGCACGATGAGCAATTAGTTTCATTATTAACCTCTAATACAAGCAGCGTCCATAGAGCAAGGGGCAAGATCTGACTGACTAAACCTACGCAAGAATGCACCCATTTTGAATGCTTCTGGAGAAGGTTCCCAAATTCCTTCATAAACATCATCAATATCATCAAATGCATTAAGTGCCCATGTAAGATACTTTGGTCCAAAAAATTGAATAGTATCTGGGAATCTTGGGTGATGTCCAGGAAGATAAAACTTATACTTATCGCACTGATTAAGATCAGGAAATCTCATCAGCACAGTATCATACCTAGCAAGAACAATAAAGTCGTAACTAGTATTAGTCTCTTCCGCATAAGACTTTACAATGTTAGCAACAGACTTAATAGAAAACAACTGGGACATTACATTACTGTAATTTTTATGATTCCAGTGTGGACCATCAGGATGCTTACCAGTAAACCTCTCATCAACATACTTGAGAGCATTGGGAGGTAATTCAAAAGTCTTAGGATTTTCTATTCCCATAATGATTGGCGAATAGTTATCCGCAATGATCTTGGGAGCATCTTTCGGAATAGGACACTTCGCTATCTTAGACCAAGAGGAATAATCATATTCTCCGTCAGTATCTTCTTCCCACCACATGTGCCCAAAGACATCAGTATCATACCTATCCAAGATAACTTGCTTATAGGTATCAATAATCTGTTCATTGTCAACGAATCTAGGTTGACCAAAGAATGCCAGTGCCACTTTCATCAGAGATCACCCTCATAATTCTTAAGGAAGTAATTAAGATCTTCAGGAGTTCCAATACCCCACATACCTGCTTTGTCAATTTCTTTGATACGGATCTTCTTACCATCACCAATTGCTTCGTTGAATACGGGACAAACATAGTATTCGTTATTTACACGAATGTCCTTAGCAATCATTTGTTCTGCATACTTAACGTAGTCAGAACCCTTCTTCCAATAATAGATACCAACAGTGGCATGCTCAGAGATAGGTTTCTTTTCAGCAACCTCAGCAACATATCCATCCTCTCCTAGTTTGGCATAAGACCACTTAGGATGAGTTGCTGGGAAGGTAACAATACCACCATCCACCTCACCATTCTGGAAGGCATAAAGAGTCTCATTAGAATCCCACTCAACAAACTGGTCAGAGTTTGCCATTACTAGGGGTTCATCATTGTCGATAAACTCTTTTGCGAGGAGAGTGGTACATGCGGCTCCTTCGGTGATTCCCTCCACTTGAACGATGTTGCATCCAGGAGCAATAAGAGGAAGTAAGTAATTAAGATTATACTGCTCATAATGATCCTTCTGTACGATAAAAGTATAGTTTGCTGTAATGTTCAGGTTCTCAGTAACAACCTGAATCATTGGTTTACCCTTTACTTCAATCAAAGGTTTAGGGAAGGTGTATCCTTGACTAGCAAATCTGCTGCCAGCACCTGCCATAGGAATTAGAACGTTCATAGTTTTGCTCTCCCACGCCACTTTTTTCTTAGTACCATTTAGAATTTTTTTGATTCGATCAATCTTGCTTTGATTGAGATCTTTACGATCTTCCACAGGAACAAGATGACACTTACTATCTAATGCGCCTTGACGACCAATATGACTGTCTTCAATAATAACTGTATTGTTTGGGATAGCACCAAGTGCAGTCATACACTTCCAATACATTGCTGGGAAGGGTTTGTTACGAACAACGTCTTCATTGGAGACGTACATATCTACAAACTCAAGCAGTCCCAAACGAAGAAGAATTATCTTCACAGTATTACGAATACTATTGGAAGCAACTGCAATCTTGTAACCAGAATCTACTAACTGTTGAAAGTATCCCATCAGTTCATAGTCTTTAGCAACACACTCATTAAAGATTTTAAGAGTTGCTTCTTGCTTGTCTCTCCAGATTGTATCATACTGATCTACAGGGAGACCTTTATTCTTAGTAAGAAGTTCTAGTTTTGCTTTAGTAGGAAGACCATCATAAATGCTAACATGATCCTCCCGACTAATTGCATATTCAGAACCAAGTGCTTGGTTCAGGGCATCATAGTGATAGTCTTTACTGTCGATAAGGACGCCATCCAAATCAAAGATAACAAGTTTAGTTGTCATTATTTTTTGTCCCTCCAAAGAACATAGTGCCAGGGATTTTTAGTAATAGGAAGTTTGTGCCTCTTTTGAGCATTGAATCCAATGAGGCACTCAGGGTTAATCTCTGCACCCATCTCACAAATTTCAACGAAGTTTTCAAATACGTCGAGATATTTATCCATTAGTTCAGAGGACCCAAATGCAAAGTGGTCATTAATACCATGATCTACATGCGCCCATTCATTAAGGACATTTACGGTATTTAAATCGTAATTGTCAAGTGACCCAATTGGTGTATTAAAGTATTCATCAGTTCGTAATCGAACAACGCAATCATACTTAAAACCATTTTCTTCCTCGTATTTTTTCTTGAGGTTATTTGCTTCACTCAAACTGTAAAACATAGAAATAATGTTATTCACAGGATGAGGGAATCTAGGATCAGGATGAATATCTTCAGCATCAAACTGTTTGGGTTCTTCAAAGACCAGACCCTTAGGTTGCCACTTATCGACCATAAAGTCTTTAAGATCTGCTTCCCAACGTCCACGATCTTTATATTGATCCCAAAAGTATGATCCTACCCATTCTTCATCATACCATATATGTGCGAATACATCGATCTCTGCGTCAGGATTTGCATCCCAAATCATAGACTGATGATTCTCAAAACATTCTTTCAGGTGTCTTGGTTGACCTGAATAGATCAAAGCTACCTTAGACATGATACTTACTATTATCTTTTGCTAGATGGACAATTTTTGCATCGAATGTGCATTGTTGCTCAAACAATTCTGGAAAAGCAAGAGATGGGGAAGCAACAAATACTTCATCTCTACGTTCAACATAAAACTTATTCAAATGACTCTCATCATGCCAAGTTGCAATGATATTGTTTGACTCATCTTCACCAGTTCTATTATCAAGTTCTTCAATCATACCAAGAACATCTGGCAGTTTGCCACCCCACAGACATCCTTGAAAATAAATTGAGAGATCCTCGTCTTCTGCAACACACGCTTTAGAGAGAGGTGTAACATCAAACGCACCTGGAATATTATCATGAGGAGGGAAGTTAAGATAATGACATGGATGATGCACACCAATATATTTTTTGGTGTCATCAAATAGATCTTCTGGATTAACAGTATCAACCACACGCATGTCAGCGTCAAGGAAGAGTAACCAATCACAATCCTTAATATCTTCAAAGCATCTACGAATCATCTTGAAGCGATACAAAGTAATGTATGGCCATTCCAAATGCTCTTGCTTGTAGATAACAGCGTTATCAGGTGCTTCAGGAATCTCACCATCAGTAAAGATGGCATACTTCTTCTCAACTCCAGGAAGAAGGAACTTCTCACAACTCTCATACCAAGTTGGCAGGAAGTTTAGATACTTCTCAGTGCCAATAAAAATTACAGCGACTTTCATTAGATTACAATCCACCCCTCACAATAGATATCTTGGGTATCCAGATGCTTATTATCTGGACCAAACCATTTACTAGGAGCGATAACTTTCTCGCTCTTTGCCAACCATGCACCCCACCAAGAGAATGAAGAGTTGGCAATAATATGTGCTTTACATAAACTCATCAAACACATATCAGTATAATTTATATTACCTTCAGCAACCAAGAATCTATCACTCTCAAACAAACTCTGCTCTTTACACCATTCAGGATCATCACTAAAGATCACAACGTTCCTATCTTCATCAAAGTGTGTTAGTGCCTCTTCATAATAGTCAAGACCAAGATTATTGTGATGATGAGAGAGTTCCAAATAATCAGTTCGTCTAATATGAAGAGATACAGGATTATCAAAAGAGGTAATCATAGACCTAGAGGGTCTAAGAAACTGAGACTTAAAGGTAAAGTCTTCGCGAATTACATCTTCAATTTCCTTAAAATACTTTTCTGTTTGAAAGTATCCATCAATGTTTACCCATCGAGGACAGTTGTTATATAATTCTTCATCGAAACCAAATGTACTCTCACTTACAGTTGGGCGTTCTCCATCAGTATATTGAACATTCAAATTATTAATAGTATCCATAACAAATGGATACAGCATTTGATGATGTCTCCATTCATCCATCTTCTCAAAAGATTCCGCTGGAGGAGGAATCATAAAGTTGTATCCATTCTTTGCAGCAATACCACGAAGTGATGCATACTGAAACATCTGATTACCAAGTCTACCCAGTAGACCTAATCTATTAAATCCGATCATAATTTTCCTTAAACCATGCGTATGTTTTGATGAGTCCCTCAACAATATCAACTTTAGGTTTCCACCCAAGATCAAAAAGTTTATCTACATTCATAACCTTCCTGGGAGTTCCATTAGGTTTAGATGTGTCCCACTTAATAGAACCTTTGTAATCAACAACTTCAGCAATAACTTCTGTCAACTCTTTAATAGAGATGTCATATCCAGTACCAATATTAATGATATCAGAATCACTATAGTTCTCCATACAAGCATAGCATGCTTCTGCCATATCATCAATGTACAAAAATTCTCTCAAAGGTGATCCATCACCCCAGCACCAGAACTCATCATCACCATTCAACTTTGCTTCATGCATTCTACGCATGATTCCAGGAATTACATGACTAGACAAAGAATTAAAATTATCCTTAACTCCGTATAGATTAGTTGGTTGAAGAGAGATAGCATCAAATTCATATTGCTGACGATATGCTTGGCACATCTTAATACCAGCAATCTTTGCAACAGCATATGCATCATTTGTTGGTTCCAATGGACCAGTCATGAACTGATCTTCTGTGATAGGAATCTGAGGATGCTTAGGATAGATACAAGAAGAACCAAGAAAAACTAATTTTTTACATCCATACTCATAAGAATAATTAATGATATTAGATTGAATCATTAAATTTTTGTAGATGAAATCAGCAGGCATTGTTTTATTTGCCATGATTCCACCAACCTTTGCTGCTGCAACAAAAACATATTCAGGTTCCACAGAACCAAAGTATGCTTCAGTTTGAACTTGATTTGTAAAATCAACTTCATTACGAGTTGCTTCAATAACAAATTGATGTCCTTTGCGTTTTAGACATCTTACAATTGCTGATCCAACTAGACCGTTGGCACCAGCAACTAGAATTCTAGAATCACTGTCCATAGATACACATGTCCTCAACGAGTTCATTAAACGAAATTTTGGGTTCCCAACCTAGTTGCTCTTTTGCTTTTGTTGCATCTCCCAAAAGAGACTCAACTTCTGCTGGGCGGAAGTATTTATCGTCTACTCTGATGACCACTCTACCAGTACTCTTATCAATTCCAATCTCTTCCAAACCCTCACCTTGCCACTCAATATCCATACCAAAGTAATCTGCAGACTTCTCTACAAACTCCTTAACAGAATATTGGTGACCAGTTGCAATAACATAATCCTCTGGAGAGTCCTGTTGAAGCATTAACCACATCGCTTCAGCGTAGTCTTTAGCATGTCCCCAGTCACGCTTTGCACTAAGATTGCCCAAGTAAAGAACATCCTGAAGACCACAGCTAATCTTAGAGAGTCCCCTAGTAATCTTCCTAGTTACAAAGGTCTCTCCCCTACGAGGAGACTCGTGGTTGAACAGGATGCCTGTGCAAGCATACATTCCATAGGACTCACGATAGTTCTTCGTGATCCAGTATGCATAGAGTTTTGCTACACCATAAGGTGAACGTGGATAAAAGGGAGTGGTCTCCTTCTGAGGAACCTCTTGAACAAGACCATAAAGTTCTGAGGTGGATGCCTGATAGATGCGAACCTTATCTTCCATCTCCAAGATACGAACTGCTTCAAGAATGCGAAGAGTTCCCAGTCCATCAACATTACCAGTGTACTCAGGAAGTTCAAACGACACCTTCACATGACTCTGAGCAGCAAGGTTATAAATCTCATCTGGTTTACACTTCTGAATTATGTGAATCAGATTACCAGCATCAGTGAGATCACCATAGTGAAGTTTCATCTGAGGGTGATCAAAAATATGATCGATACGATGTGTGTTAATTAGGGATGCTCTACGAACAATCCCATGCACCATATATCCTTTATCAATAAGCAACTCTGCAAGATAAGACCCATCCTGCCCAGTAATGCCCGTTATAAGTGCTGTCTTCATAGTTTGGGAATTATAGGTTTTCAGTATACCACACTATCACAATAAATACTACTATGTACGGTTATGTTATGGAAAAAAAGATTACAATAAAAAAGTATGGCGATCACTATTTTTACAAAGCAACCAACATAGTGACTGAAGGTTTTAGATTAGACCTATTAAATTCTGCACAAGAGCATTGGTTTGTACAAAAGAGAAAGAGTATATACGAGGAAGTCTTTCCACCAGAAGCGACCGAAGAGATTTTAGGGTATCTTTTGAATGATCCACTATGGGCACTATTTTACAAAACGATCAGATTACATATCATGAAGTATTGTCAAGTAATTAATACTGATCCAGATAAAGTGAAGATGCATTCATCTTGGATGACTAGAATTCAAGACGTTGACTTTGAGGGAGACCATACAAAAGAACAATTAATAACTGCATTCAAAAGACACTCAACTTTTGGCAACATGCATAGTCACACAGTAAATCATATTGGTATGGTTTACTACTTGAGCAATCCCAATCCAAAGTATGGGACAGTGACAAAATTAGAAGACTCAAAAGTGTTCAACAACAATGGTGAAGAGAATAGCATCATGATTTTTGATCCTAGACTTGAGCATTCTGCTCTATACCCTTCCCTAGAAGAGACTAAAGATCATCCCAGGATAACTGTTGTTTTAGATTGTATCCCTTTAGGAAAGCACAGTTAAGGAAGAATCCAATCAGGAACTTCAAAAGGTCTATTAATATACCAAGTAAAACCTATAACATACTTTTCATGATGGCAGTTATTAGGAAACATAGTTGTATGCCTATAATTACCATCAAAAATAATTAAACTATTTTGAGGGGACTCAAAATGTGATGGGATTGATCTATAATTATGGATAGTTTCTTCTGCCTTATCCTCATCTAGATAAGCAATCATCCCAGCAGTAGGACAAGTTGTGTGCAAAATATATGTTGATTGAATAAAATGTTTTTGGACTTGCCCCTTTAGGTCTACAGATTTTTTTGCACTATCATATCTAGTGCGAAGTTCTGGAAGATCTTCAGGACTATCGAACACATCAGCATAATCTCCAACATCAACATATCCAGAACATTCTGCAGAAAATCTCTCACCCCAACAAGCAAACGGAATTATATCTGTACTATCACAACCAAATCGTTCAGCATATTTGACAACATATTCTTTAATCTTCAGAGATAAAATATTCCAACAATTTACTTCATAAGGAAAGTATCTAGAGTTGGACATATTGAGTCCATGACAATCTATGATACAATCAGTAACCTGATGATTATCATCAAATAACAAATTCTTTGGTACAAAATGTTTTTTAGATTCTTTAAAGATTTCTTCCCGTAAAGAATCATCAAAAAACTCATTATAGATGGTGACCTTATCTTTACATCGATGATCTACTTCTTTCATAATATTTTGGTGAGTGTAAGGGAGATTCTTTTGTTATGTACTTTTTATATTTTGGGCACATAGAGCATACAGATTCTGCACCTCTAGTAAAAAACTCCAAGACATCAAAGTCAGATGCCCCAGATGTTAACGGTATATAATTTAAATAAGGATTCCACAAAGTAGATAGTTTATCACCATACTTTCTCTTCTGCAAAGGAAGGTATGCTAAAGGAGCACACTTATATATCATATTATCAAGCAACTGAAAGTTCTCTTGACCAGTAGGACAATTATCCCAACTAAGATTGTAATCGTCAGAATACATTGGTTCTATAGAACATCCATATCCATGGTAAGTCTGTAACCAATTACCCACAGAATCATGTATTCTATATGAGACACCAGATTTTTTTATACTGTCGATTGATTTATCAAATAATCTAACATAATTATCATCATCAGAATGCTTTGTTATTGTTAGAACGCAATTATTATCTATCAATGCTTTTGCAATATCAGGAACTCTATCAAATAGAAGACCATTACTAACCACCTCAAACTCTTGGTCATCCTGAATATCCCACATAGTTTTAGTCATGTAGATAATATCCACAATACTTTTATGCAGTAAAGGTTCTCCACCCAAGATACACAGTTCTCTGGGTCTAATCTTTTTACTCCAAGTGGAATACCACTCTCTGAGATTTTCTACTTCAATGTCTTCTCTATACCCATCATTAGTATAGTGACCACACCCCATGCAAGTAAAATTGCAGGAGTGGGTCACATGCCATTCTAAATGGGATACATTTATCACTTTGGATTTCCAAAATTCACAGAAGGTTCAAAGGTATTTTGTCCCATATTGCTAGAGTACCATCCAGTAGCAATATACTTTGTGGAACCAGGAGGATTACCTCGATGAAGGTGAGTAAAAGAACCTGGCCAAATAGCAACCTTGCCTCTTTTTGGTCTGATCTTCACTCCTTGATATAAAAATTCAGTCTCTCCACCCTCTTCAACATCATTCAGATAGACTGTCCAAGCAAGAGTTCTTGTGGTAGCATCCCAAGTAGAATCTTCACAATGGAAATGATGATAACCCTCTGTTGGTTCAGTCTTTTGAAGAAGAACACAACTACTACTATATCCAAAATTTGCTAGATATGGATACTTCTCCATATACTGAGTCAAACAATAATCTACACCCTGCTGAATATAGTTTGCTTCACCAGGAGAGAACGCATGGAGAACAACTTGTTTATCTTGCTGATGAACATAATTTCTATCAGCAACGTATGAGGTCGTATTAAAATAATCTTCTGCCCATGAGCAGAATTTTTCATCAAAGACGTTTTCCCAGACTCCGATAAAGTTTTCAATACTAATAAGTTTAGGATTCTGATCTGCCATCTATATTTAATTAAAATGTTGTGTTACTTTTATTCAGTTGGAAGTAACAAACCAACCACACGGAAGGGGTAATTGACTCCACCACCTAGTTTATTAACTAGGAAACTTCACGCACAACCTCCGAAGTATCAAGATCTGATGCTAAAGATTCCATAAGAATATCATAATCATCAAGAGCATCACCAGAGAAAACAACACCGTTATTTTCATAATAACGACGAACCTTTTTGAAGAGTTTTGGGTTCTTTACATCAAGGAAAATTTTACCTGTGGCAGCAGCATGGAGAATGCCGATGTCCTTCTTGAACTTTACAGTGATCGTCATTTGTCTGTTTGGTTGACAATAACATTCTAAAGGTTTGACGGCAATTCGTCAAGTGGGGGATGCGAGGATCGAACTCGCCTTAGGCGAATTATGAGTTCGCTGCATTCACCAGATTGCTAATCCCCCAATAGGACTGCTGGGAGTTGAACCCAGGTCACACCGTTATAAGCAGTGGGCCTTAACCGTTAGGCGACAGTCCCTTAGGAAGCATCATCGTGTGTTGTATGTATTCGCGTAAGTTCATCTTTGGCGGCATGGTATTCTTCTATAGGCATCATGATTGCTGCTTGACCGCTCTCATTAATGATACCAAGTTTTTCACCATTTTCAACTCTTCCAATTAGTTCGTCCCATCTTTCCTGGAACTCTTCTATTGTAAAAATTTCCATGTTAGTCTTCGTTTACTGCTTCTTGTATGGAGGAATACTTAAGTTTGTTACCCAAGTATGGTTCTGGATCCCAATTAACAGGTTTCCAGTGATAGTAGAGATTTCTGTAAAACTCTCCCATGAATGGAGTCTCTCTCGCATGTGGACATAGACTCTCATATAATAGCATATCTCCATGCTCAAACGTGACCTGATGATGCTTTTTGTCATGATCAACAAAATCTAGTGGCCATTGAACTTTGCCTGGATACTCATCGACAAATATAATTGCACTGATCACATGAGTACGTGGATTATCTCTATGAACATTTAAGATAGAATCACGAACATAAGATCTAACACCGTAAGCATTTACAAATTCCAATTCAGTGCCACACCACTCTTCTGCTATTGGTCTTAATACCTTTTCCCATCTCAAAAACCACTCTGTAGGAACATCAGATACTAAGCAAAAAGGTTTGTTAGAATTTAATAGTCCAACAGTTCCATCAGCAACAAAGGCTTGGTAATCATCATCCCAGTCATTTTCAGCATACACAACCCTATTAAATCTACACATATTATATGCAGTCTTAATATCATACTGCATCTCTATGGGCAACTTTACTTTTTTAAAAGGTGTGTCTACAAATCTTGGCCAAGGAGTTTTAATCATCGCAACTTTGGTCCATTCATCCAAGTAACTAAAGAAACACGTCTACCATGAGTAACTGGAGTTACTCTATGAGGAACCCTAGAGTCAAATACAATTATACTACCCTTTCCTTTTGGTGCTTTAACTATATTTCCATGGTAATCAATAAATTCTAAATCACCACCAATATATTCAGATGGATCACTTACAAGAAGACTTGCACTTAATTTTCTAGTTACATCTGGATTATCTGCTGTACCGTAGTCACTATGCCAATCATAGTGACCATCTTTTTCATAGACAGATATCTGTATACTCTCCAACATCTGAAGATCGTATTCCCAATTATTTTTATTTGCTACTCCAATGTAGTGAGACATGATACTACATGCCCAATGACTTTCATACCACCATTGTAGTTTTGAATTTCGGATTGATTTATTCTCTCTCCCAAAACTCTCTCCACCAACGTGAGCATCTTCAAAATCAACTTTAAACTTCTCCATCTCAAGAAGTTCTTCCCTCATTGTATCCACAATGATGTCTGGAATAACCTCAGTGTAATACATTACAGGGGTATCAGCGACTAAATGATCACCCTCATAGTGAACATTGTCGGTAGGTATTTGTTTATACTGAGAAACGTACATATCTCCATGCATATAAGAGAATCGGGATGACAGGATTTGAACCTGCGGCGTCTCGCTCCCAAAGCGAGTGCTCTACCAAACTGAGCTACATCCCGTTCATTCTATCAGAGGATTAGTGCTGGGTCAACACTTCATCTTTTATATATGAGACAATTAGAACCCCTCTACGATGTTTAGAATGATTATATGCATAGTGCAAAGACTGCTTCTCATCAAAAAGATTTAGATCTCCATTAGATAAAAGTCTCTTCTCATTATCAACCACCAAAGCAGACTCACCAGAGTCTGGGATATCAAGACTAAAGTGATACTTTATCACACTTGATTCTAGATAATTCTCATCAATTCTCTCATCCCCATCAGAATGTGGTTCTAAGTCAACATCAGGTTCTAGTATTGAGAATACTGCAAGAACAGGAAGGATTGGTTGAGATAGAATCAATTTAGTAGTAAAACATTCTGAACAGAACCTAGGAAGAATTTTTATAGTCTTACGATTAAAGACTAACGGACAAACCTTCCAAGAACTTTCCTCAGTTAATTTAAAATCAAAATCTACAAAATCATTATCAGGATCTGCAGTCAAATCATATTCATGAGAGTAATCAATAAGATACCCCATGTCTCTACCATGGAGATAATCTAATCTAATTTGTTCTAAATTATCAACAAAAATATTTGGATCAATTCTGCTATAGGCACTGTCAATAAACATAATAAAACTTAGTTGAATTTATTTAATCTTTATAAAGTAATCTTTAACCAGTCAAAAAGTGGTGGGATTACTCCGACAAGTCGAAGAAGACCCTCAGCAAAAAGTGCGAGAACAACCCAACCAACACACATACTGATAATTCCAGCATTACGATTATGCTTTCGTATTGCATCATCGATCATCTCCTGTGCTTGTTCTTTGGTTATGTAATTAGGTGGTTTTTTCCTTTCAAATAGATTCATTATCGGCATCGAGTTTGTTTAAAAATTCCAGTCTTTTTTCCCAAGTATCCCCAAATTCATTTCCTTTTTGGGGATTGATGCATTGTTGATCACCCAATTTATTACATACTAAACCTGCAAGATCTGCTTCATCTCCTTTTGAGCCTGTTGACCAGAAGTGTTGACCATTTATCCAAACAGCACCACACTTCAGACATTCCTTTCTGCTTAATGACAGATCAGACAGTTCCTTGTCAGCGGCCATCTTTAATCTCCTTGATTAATTGTTAGCAATTTACTCTTAAAGTAGTATATAGGATATTATACAACAATAATCAAAGGTTTATGCTATAATATGCTTAAATTCTAACTTGATCTGATGAATCTCATAGATAATTATTTATCTGAACTTGGGTATAATGATGATAGTGAGTTGCACGAACCTGGTCAGAAGTTGCAAATAAAAATCCCCTTTGTCTTTGGTGATAAAGAGATTAACATCTGCCCCTTCATCGTACCATTCTACACCAAAAAAAGTTATCTTGATGTAGAACTCAAAGCAAATCTAACTGATAGACTTCCTAAAAATGAATTAGATTTCCGTATGGAGTGTCTAATTAAAAATATTCAATTTGACAA
>VMHT01155469.1_pt1 | contig 16793 bp, 26 predicted proteins | sample 4693611 | NCBI WGS metagenome assembly VMHT01 (sample SAMN12280063, study PRJNA550983) | marine metagenome | isolation source: seawater sampled from same location over 5 years 0.02-0.2 micron viral filtrate | place: USA: collected off the coast of southern California halfway between the port... ...
AGTTGTTTACACCATCTGGGTCAGGAAGCATCACTCCCAATAACAGACTAACCTCTGGATCATCTGGGGACATAAACGTTGTGAATAATTTTACGGTGTCTGGAGGAGTAGATCAACAGACTCAAAGCATGATTGCGCAATCCGTCTCTACCTCGGTTCAGTTGGCGGTCTCTAAGATTCAGGACAATAAACGCAGGAGAATAAGCTAATGGCAACCATACCAACCACCCCCTCATTTAGATCAATTAACGTTAGTCGGTCTAGGGTTACACCTATGACTAAAAGCCCATTTACTGGAGACATTCAGGTTTACGAGTGGGTAGGTAGTGATAAGTGGCAGTTTGATGCCGTCTTGCCACCGATAAGTAACAACGTGACTAAGGCGGCTTGGATCCAGTTTTTGATGGATTTGGAAGGTATGAGCGAGAGTTTTTCATTCGACCTAAACGCTGCCAGCGGATCACTGTACGACTACGCGCAGGGGCAAACAACTGGCTACCCAACCAACTGGATAGCCCGTGAGCCCATGCAAGGCTGGTCAATCAACGAATCCGGTTTACTGGTAGGTATAACCATTAAGGCAATCGAAGCATAATGGCCCGCAACCTAGAATCAACAATTAGCAGCAACCTAGCGTTGGGCGTGGTTAAGCCCGCTTTCTTTGTTACATTCGAGTTTCCAAGTGGCGATACTCGTTGGTGGACTGGGTCGGGAAACCTAAGCTGGGATGATGGAACTGGAGATGGTTCGCAGTCATTTATTGGACTGGGCAATCTAACCAACCTTGAGTTGCCAACTGAAACCCAAGACGGATCAGCACAGGCCCTAAACTTTGGCATCAGTGGAATTCCATCTGCCAACACCAGCATGGCGCTTACCGAGAACTACCAGAACTCGCCAGTGACTGTTTGGCTGGCTACAATGTCAGATGCCACGACAATAAGCGGAACGCCATACCAGATGTTCTATGGCCTTGTGGATGTGATGGAGATGACTGATGACGGCAACACTGCTGCCATAACTGTAAAGACTGAGGGCTTTGCTTATGGAGTTGGCCCGAGTGAGGCTAGGCGAACCGAGCAAGACCAGATAGAGCGACACAGCGGTGATGAATCACTTCGTTTCGTTGCTAAGCTCGAGGAGCAAGAGTTCCTTTGGGGCGTCAAGGAGTAATGGATTGGGGTAATAATTGCTGGCACCAAGCCGTGGCTAGAATAGACCTGCCCGATGAGTTCATTGATGTCAAAACATCCATGTCAGTGGCGCGAATTATTAGGCCATTGGGCTCCATAGAATCGTTTTTGGCCTCTCTCCCATACCTAGACCCCGTTAACGTACTAAAAGCCCGTGTAGGCGATCTGATGGTGTTTAGGTGGTCCCCTAGGCTGCTTGATTTCACCATGGCTGTTAATTTAGATGGGCTCGTATCTGTCGGCCCTGATGACTACTATAAATCACATTTTAGAACACTAGACGCCCAAGCGGCCTTTCGACCATGCCACCAGTAATAATGACCAGTCTAACCAGCTTCTTTGGAGCGCTCACTGGCAGCTCCTTAGCTGCAACCGTATTAGCTCACATGACTGTTGCTGGAGTCACAATGGTAGGAGCTAATCTGCTCGCACCAAAGCTAGATTTCGGTAGTGCAAACACTAGGCAATCTCTCAACGTACGCGGTCGTAACCAGCGCAACGCCACTACAAATCGTCAGTACATCTACGGCGAAGTCAAAGCTGGTGGAACCATTGTCTACATGGGCACAAGTGACAAGTCCGGTAATGACAATGCCTACCTTCACATGGTATTGGTTCACTGTGACCACGAGGTCGAGGAGCTGGGTGATTTATATGTCAACGGCGAGAAGGTTGCAATGGCATCAGGCGGAGAAGGCGTATTACGCACGACGAGCAGCACGTACAATCGCTTTTACGAATCCCTCTATATTGCAGACCATTTAGGCGGCCCGAATCAAACCTCGGCTGACTCAACACTTGATGCAGCAACTGGTGACATAAGCAACTCCGATGCCTTTAAGGGTATGGCGTACACTTACATCCGCATGGAGTTAAAACAGCCCAGCGATGCCAACCCAGATGAAGAGAACGCGTTCCCTAGCGGTGTTCCTCAGTTCCAGCGTGTAATAAAGGGCATGAAGGTGTATGACCCGAGAGAGACTGGCCACAGTGCAACCGACAGCACCACTTGGGAATACAGCTCAAACTGGGCACTCTGCGTTGCTCACTTCCTTCAGTCGGACTTTGGCTATGGTCGTTACGGCTTAACATACGACGAGATCAATAGCACTGAGCTTATAGCATCAGCCAACAACTCCGACGACGAGATCAATGAGCTTTGGCCAGCTTGGCAAGCATCTGAGACTTTTAGGCTAGCTGGTTACACGAGATCTATTGGCAGCTGGCTGCTAACGAACGCAAATGGCGGTATAAGCGGAACCACTCAGCCCGACTTAACTGGGCTTGGCGTTGGTGACACTGTCTCTGACGGGTTAATGACGTGGACGCTAAGTCATGACGGGATCAACACCGGTGTGAGATATGAGCTCAACGGCATGGTTGACTCGCATGAGGATCCGATCGAGGTCTTGCGCAAGATGAAGACCGCAGCCAGTGGTATGGTTGAATACGTTGGCGGCGAGTGGATTATTCGCTCGGGACGATACATCGCACCAACCGTTACGCTGAACGAATCCGATTTCGCCAGCGGCATAAGTGGAACGACCAAGGATGATCGCACAAGTGCAGTTAATACAGTTAGGGGCGTAATAGCTGACAAGCTAGACAGCTACCAAGTTATCGACGTACCCTCGATAACAAACAGCGCATTTGTTACAGAAGACGGTGGTGTTGAGTCAGTGAGGGAAATGGAGCTGATGTACACCAATAGCCACAAGGTTGCTCAGAGGCTATTCAAAATTGAGCTGAACAAGGCTCGCCAGTCGATAACTCACAAGGCGTCGTTTACATCAAAAGCGATGCAGCTTCAGGTGGGCGACACGTTTCAACTGAATTTTGCCAAGTATGGCTACACTAATAAAGTATTTGAGGTTTGGTCTCATCAGCTAGTTATCAGCAACGGCGCTCTACAGGTTGAGATGGAATTCAGAGAGACCGCAACCAATATCTACAGCTGGGATCACACGACCGACGAGACGGCTCTCGACCCATCACCAAACACAACACTGCCCAGTCCGTTCACAGTTCCTGTTGGCCCCACGCCAACGGTCACCTCTGGAACAGGCACGCTAGTTCAGACGGCTGATGGAACCATCCTTCCAACCATGCACGTTAGCTGGACCCCTGCCAGCGACATCAATGTAATAGGATACGATGTCAGGTATGAAAAAACAGCTGGGGTTTATAAGTCCGTAACCATAAACGGCAGGGAGAGCTCGTCTACTGTGTTTGGCGGTGTCCTCGAATTCTCAACCTACCCAGTAGAGATTAGGTGCATCACGCCACTAAAAATTGGGTTATGGGGAACAGCAACGAATCACCAAGTCGCAGGAAAGTCAGTTCCCCCAACCGCTCCAGCTTTTACAACAACTAATCCTTCTCCTGCTATAGCCATTGTAGAAGGCGTTCAGTTGAACATGGTCGAGCATCCTGATGTTGATTTCAAGCAGTTCCTGATTTATGAGAACACGACCAACTCTAAGCCCTCCCCTCACTCCTACACGACAACCGACACAACCAAAACGATTACGGGACTGACGGCTGGGCAGCAATATTTCTTCTGGCTGGAGGCCGAGGACACGACTGGCCACACAACAGCGGCGGCTTCCAATGCCACCGCAACGCCAACAGCAACCGATGCCGCAGATGTCACAAATTTGGGAGCATTAGCAACCGAAGATACGGTTGACTTAACAACAACGGGAAACGGCGGCGTGACGGGCGTCTTACCGACTGGCAACACGGACGCAACCGACAACGGCACGACGATTGACACGAGCGGCAATGTAACTGGAGGCATTACGGTTAGCGCGTCAACGGGCGTCATTCAAAGTGCAAACTACTCCACTGGATCTGCTGGATGGCAAATCGATGGCGATGGCAATGCCGAGTTAAACGATGCCACAATTCGCGGCGACTTGGTAGCTGGCACAATTGACATCGGAGCTAGTAGCGATTCGCTGGCAGTTAATTCATCAGGAGTTGCAACCTTTGGGCCTACGTCTTCAAACAGTCACATAAAAGTTGAAAGTGACCCAAGTGGCGGAACTTCCATAGACCTTTACAACACAACAGCTACGGAAATCGGTTCTATCACAGCACAGAACGGGCAACAGGGTGGGCTTCTGGAAATGCGACGTGGTGATCAAACCCACAGCGTAAGCATAGATGGCGGATCTGGCACAATCTACTCGACAAACACAAACGGATCACAGGCGTCTTTTGTCGTTCGCAATAGTAACACTTCACCTACAAAGAGTTTCACCATTGGCAGTCACGGTGAACTTGGCTGGGCAACAGGTAGCTCAGATCCTGCGGCAGCCGATACCAACCTTTATCGCTCCGCAGCTAACACGCTCAAGACTGACGATTCTATCATTGTCGGAACTGATCTAACCTTAAATGGCAGACTGTACGATGGATCAGCGGGATCTGGCACATCCGGCCAAGTTCTAAGCTCGACCGGAAGCGGGACGCAATGGATTGATTCTGCCGCTGAACTGTGGACGCAGTCAGGTTCGGATATTTATTACAACGCTGGCTCGGTCGGCATAGGTGCGGTGCCTACCGCTCCCCTTCAGGTGCAAGCAGATGCCATTGCCATTAAATTAGACGGTTCATCAAATACAACTCGCAGTATTTTCTTTAGGAATACAACTTCATCTAATCCTGCACAAATTTTTTCAGATGGATCATTGCGTCTGTTTACGGAAGACTCCGGAACAGATATTCGTTTTCACACGAATAGCAACGGCTCTACCAACGAACGCCTCCGCATAGACTCATCGGGCAACGTCGGCATCGGCACGTCGTCGCCTGCCAAGATGTTGCACATAGAATCGACGGCAGGCAATCAGTTAAGGTTAGCATACAACAGTAGTTACTACTGGGATATCGAGCGTGAGGCCTCAACGGGTGATTTGACGTTCACCGATGTTACGTCTGGAGAGATCATGCGCCTTGATTCAAGTAGTGGCAACGTCGGCATAGGCACGACAAACACCTCGAGCAAACTGAATGTCAACGGAGGTGTTGGGGTAGCTGCTGCTGATGGCAACGGATACAGGTTTTGGGCTAGCAATGGCACGTCCTATGGTATCCACATGTCCTCCCAAGGTAATAGCACATGGGGCGGTCGTTTAGATGCCACTTCGGATTACAATATGTATTTCCGCATGTCAGGTGGGACCAATCGCGGCTTTGTTTTCCAGAACGGATCTACGGAGCGCGCACAGATTACTGGAGCTGGTGAATTCTTCTCTACCAATCTGTACACCAGCCGACCATCAGACGCTTGGACAACGAACACAACTTGGATTGAGATTGGTCAAGGAGGAACTGGCGACAGGTATGGCACTATTAACACGGGCGGGTCGTATGCTGTGACATTCAACGGCAACGGCTACCGTAACTCGTCTGGAACGTGGACGTCGCTTCTGGCTTCACCCTCTAACTACACTGGAGCCACTCAGATATGGCAGAAGCCAACGGGTGAGATTACATTTAATACAGCATCAAGCTGGACGACTGGAAGCTCTAGTGTTGTGACCGAGCGTGGACGCTTTGATAATGCTGGTCGATTTATGATCGGCACCACTAGCTCAGGTGGTTATAAGTTTCGGGTAAATGGTTCAGCTAGAATCGAGGACACATTGGTCATTGGGGACACCGGATCAGAGGGCGGAGAGATTCAGTTGCTAGACCAGAACAACTCAAACACCAATAGGACGATTCTAGATGTTGATGCCGCTGGTAACGGTCGCATGTTTAATCAAGGCAACGGCAGTTTAAAATTGGGCAACCTAACGGGCGGCACAGGCGAAACTCAACTTTATCAAAATGGTCTGCTAAAGGTTCGGGTTAAGGCTACGCAGGTCGATATTGCAGACGACCTAATCGTCGCTGGAGCTGTTGAAGTCGAAGACTATTTAGATGTAACTGGAACTAAAAACTTCCGCATAGCTCACCCAGTTCGTGAAGGCCACGATCTTCGCCATACGTGCGTGGAGTCGCCACAAGCGGATCTGACCTATCGCGGGAAAGCAACGCTCGTCGATGGTACGGTGCAAGTCGACCTTGATAGCGAGTTTGGAATGACCAGCGGAACCTTTGCGGCGTTGAATGACGACGTGCAGGTGTTTGTTCAAAACGACACGGGCTGGGATGCGGTTCGCGGATCTGTCACCGATGGCGTGCTGACAATTACCTGCTACAATTTGGACTCTTACGATTCCGTAGGCTGGCTCGTGATCGGGCGGCGGACCGGAATCACACTTGAAATCGAACCCGAAACTAAAATCAAATGACAATAACTGAAAAAATCACAAAAATTGACGCAGATCTAGTTGTACTCGACGAGGAACTAGATACGGCTCGCGAAAGACTTAATGAATTGACCAGAGAAATTCGCGATCTCAACGAACGCATTAATGAGATACCCAAAGAGCGTGCGACGTTGAAAGAAGTTAAGGCCACTTTGGAATCACTAGACTCCTAGTAATTTCATAAAGTCTCCACTGATAAATCGAGAGCCCCCAACCGTAATGGAAGGGGGCTCTTTGTTTTCTAGTTTATGTCTTGAATCACCACAATGGCGAACATTATGAACATGCTAGCAATGAATACAATCATTTGGGTCTTCTGTTTCAGAAACGTTGGCCGTGGGCGCCTCCGTTTGTTCTTTGCGGAACGAGTCAAACACGACTCGAACCTCTGTAGGTGTCACTGAGCCAATTGCGGCTAGTGAAAATGGGGTGATGTATTCCTCACCTTCGTTTAGCTCAATCCATGCGTTTCCAACAGCAATGGCTGTTTCGCTGGGCATTGGTACGTTTTGCCATCGAGCGATGGTGTTTTTGAGTATTTCTAGTCGTTCCATTATTCTTCTACTATAATTTCATCAGCGTAATCATGTTTCAGATCGTGCATACTAACGGTTTCGTCATCGAGTTGTGCCTCCAGTGCCTCATACCAGCCCATAGACCAAGCCTCGCCTGCGCGAGAGTTTTCGGAGTAGGGGTTTTGGGTGACCCCTGCTAGTTGTGCCTTTCTTCCTTTATCGAAGAATTCTTTTTGTTCTGCGTTCATATTACTAATGGGTTTATTGTTATATGCGAATGGAGCGTAATACCTCCTGTGCTGACTCAGCTGCTAAACATGAGCTAAGATCTTCAAATGCTTCGCGTGCGTGCGACTCCTTGAGACCATTGACTGTGTCTTGATCTGCCACGTAACCATGCCCATCGGGCTGGATTGTGACAACTCGGACTCGCCAAGATCCTTCTGTCATCTCCTCTAGTTCGACACAGCGAGTTTTTTTACCCGATGTGTATTCTGGACTGCGTTGTTTTTTTGTATCTATTATCATATGTACTGCGTTTATTGGGTTATGATTTCAAAGGATGGCTCATCGTTGCCGAAGTTCTCTACTGAGACTTCGCCTGATCCGTACTCCTCGTGGTAATAAATCTCATCATATGCGGGTGTTATTGAAACCGCGTAATCATCTATCTGTACTGTTCTGGTGCATTTAGACGCTTCGTTGTAAGACGAGGCAGTGTAGTCACCCCAGATTGAGTGGGCTATTTTTAATGCTGTTTCTTCTATTGCTTCCATAATTAAACTCCTATAGTGGTAGGTTGACCCGAAGGTGGTACAGTCCTCGATTCGATCGATCAACCGAAACGTGAACGCTATCAGATGTGAATCGGCCACGGTGGCGATTCAGCTTAAAACTGGATGACCAATTTGTGCCATAGGGAATACCCCCAGTGTGAAGGTAAGAAAAGAACTCAGAAGACAGTGCCTTCTCTTCGATAAGTATTATCCTTATGGTGTTAAAGACCTGCCAGAGGTCTTCGATGTTTCTGCATATGTGCTCGTTCATGATGGTAGTTGATCAAAGTTTATGGGTTATGTCAACCCCTAAGTCATTTATTTCACAAATAATCACTTAATCTCATCATAAAAACCTCTAGCGTAAGTAAATCCTGAACTTATAGCCTGTCTACTAACTCCAAAGTGCTTAGCTAAATCAGCAAAATTAACAACTTTATTTTTTATGGCAAATTGAATTATGCCAGCAACTTTCCTTGCTCGTTTACCCTTTCCAGCAAGCCTTCGGGACAGCTTAAATAATCTTGATCTTGCCAGCTTTGCCCTCATATCAGAGTCTGTATGTTCTAAGGAAGCCTTTGGATCACGAACATTAACCTCTTCATCATCTTCCTCAAATGAAGGGTGTTTCACGGTTCCCTTACCGAAAAACGCTTTGTCAATGTGTTTGCACGCATCCTCGAACTCTTCATTCATTTTAATTCTGCTTCGAAGCCTTTCCCTTAATATTAAAGGAATGCTACGCAGAACGTAGCCTTTATGACTTCTCTTCGATGTACCGTTTGTTCTTCTGCAAAAGACTTCGTAAGACTCGGAGGCCAAATCCTCGGCGGTTGCCACACACATTACGTTGGCATAATTCTTAATAGAAGTGCTCATCGCATAGATCCATATTTCCTCGTCCGTCATTACTTCCGCTTCTTCAATGTGATTTTCACTCATACTAGCTCTCTTGGCCCTCCTCAGCTGCTAGGTACCACTCCTCGAGAGTATCCCAAGCCCAATGGTGTCCAGCTTCTCCCGCTCGGTTGATGTCGCAGATCATTGGCAGATCTTGGGGGCTTGCGAATGGCTTCTCTGCTAGCCAATCAAGTACCTTGAACATCTTTTTCTGGTCTCTCGCTTTACAGTATTTTAGTGCTGCTTCTTGTATGGTCATGTTGTTATTCGTTAGTTGTTAGTGATTAGATTGTGAACTCTTCCTGATCGTTTTGAATCTCTCCCTGCACCGCTGAGGCAACATCTGCGTTCCTAACCTTACGGCTCAAGCGTAGTCCAGCCATGCTAGTTACACGGCTTATGGCTACATATAGAAGCCCAGTCGTGAAGGGTTTAGTTGGTGGCAGGTCAATGTAAACACGCTTGAGGGTTGACCCCTGCGAGCTGTGGATCGTCATGGCCCACCCCAGAACAACTGGAAACGCTTTGAACTGTCCGCTCTTAACCTGCTCTAAATCCATGCTAGGACCAACCGTCCATTTGTGCTGAGCCCAAACCTTCTTTGGCAGGTTAATCATCCCACGGCCATCCACGTCGATCAGCATGCGTCCGTATTTGTCTACTCCGTAGTATGTGCCCTGATCGCCATTGACGCAGCTCTGGTGTTCTCCGGTAGCCTTCCAAGACCCGTTAGCCTTTACCACAACGCGAGCGCCTCTACGGAGTTTTAGTGGCTTCACTGGATCCTCTCCAACCCAGCCCTTCTTCTCAACAGTGAACTCGAACTCCTCGCCATTTAGCTTTGATAGTTCTCGCTCATTAACCCGCTTGGCAATAGCTCGATATGGCGTTAGTGTGACGCTCCTTGGGTGCGGCCTGCCTACACAGCCATTTAGTATGCGCAGGTCTAGGCTGGACTGCTGGCCAGTACGAATCCTAGAGAATAGCTCTCCCTCGGCCCTAGACTTCTGACGGAATATTCTAGTTAGCGAGTAGGTTTTAACACCTCTCAATGACCGTGATTGATCAATCCCATACGGTTTGTGGTAACCCCATTGCTCAAATGCCTCTGTGTCGCTATCAGATGCCACAGGAGGCAATTGTCCATTGTCCCCTACCAGTAGTATGCCGCACCCACCAAATGGCGCTGAGGAGCCTCTGGCGTGCTGTAAGGCGCTATTGATGAAATCTAAATGGTCAGCGCGCAGCATTGAACACTCATCTATCACGATCCAATCAGCACTGACCAGCGGAGCGGCCTTCTTCCCACCGAAAAACTTAGTTGATATTTCGGATCGGCGAAGGATGGTGCACTTGATATTTGGATCCAATGGAAATCCAGAGGGCATACCAAATGTCTTGTGTACAGTCTGGCCTCCAATAAGACTAGATGCCAATCCAGTCGGTGCACAGTATATGATGCTGTTACTGACACGCTTCAGCTCGTTCACAACTACACTTTTGCCCGAGCCAGCGGGGCCCGAAACGCGTATAATTCTCTCGAAACCCGACTGTATTGCATCAATGATCGTCTGCTGCTCTCTAGTAAGACTAACTCCCATTACGCAGTGCGTCTTGTTCCTCCATTGGCAGCTTTCTGACTGCTGATCTAATCTGCCTTTTTGCACTTACCAACAGATTATTAACCCTAGGTTTTTCAGTCTCTAGTTTTGAAGCTATTACATCGATAGACTCGCCATTGCAGTAAAGCTCTGTGGCCGTTCTCGTGTCGTCGTCACTAATCTCGGATATAAGGTGATGCAGGTCAATGTAACTACTCTTCGGATCCTGCAACTGATAATTAACCTCATCGATTAGTGGAATGGGCTCCACTTTTCTTTGATGATTGCCGAATGCGTTTCGCCAGATGACGACGCTCAAATACTCCTTGTTCCACCTATCTGGGTCATCCATAAGTGGTAGCACTTTCTCCCATAGGGCACCAGCTACGTCCCCCTCCTCCAGTCCTCCGTAGGATCTACGGTTAGCTCGTCGAGCCGCTTTTGTTATTGTTTCTTTTACAAACTGCTCAATCTCATTCATACTTATTCTTAAACCTTTTTACTATATCTATTTCAACTACAGCTCCATTGCGAGGCCAAACCTCAAGAACCTCGATCTCTGCATTATCCCAATAGTTTCTTATGTTAAACCTTATAAGATGGTCAGCAAATAATTCGTTAATCATATAATTGCAACTTAATATATTGTTACTGCTTTTATAAACATCTTAAGCTTTTTAACGGTCATAGTTTATATCTTCTAGACGTTTCTGAAGGTTTGCCATAGCTCGCCAAGCAACCTTTACATCATGTAGAAAACCATCCGTGTCTAGAGTTCCACAATCCATCAGGTGATTCATGAGCGAGTCCAGTTCATCCTTGGATTTATTTCGGTCCCAGTGTGGAATTGTGTCTGGGTTGTGCTGCTCGTTGGCCACGTAGCTCAATCGGGCAACCTCTACTACGGCATCTGGGAAGTAGTCCAAAAAACACCTCTTGATGCGGATCGTCTTTCTCACACTATCTTCAGTTGGTATTATCATTTTTATGGAATCTTTCACGTTGATAAGAATAAGCCTAAAGGTTTTTTACTCCCAGCTTTTGGAGTTCTCTTTTGACCTTAGCCCAATATTTATCAGTTGCAGATTTTTTAAACCCATTGGGGCCTCCTTGATGTATTCGACTTAACAATTCGTAGGTAGGTTTTTGCCCTAGCCTACGCTCTGTAGCGTATCGCGCCATGTAAGCCCTAAAGACTTCCTTTGCCGTTTCTGGATCAAACACATCTTCATGGACCCAGTCCTTTCCTGCGTATTCCGATGCGTCTTTCACATATGCAGAATGAATCTGCAAACATCCATAAGCTAAGCCATTGTCCCCAATGGCGTTAGGGTTTCCGTTGGATTCTACTGTTATCAATGCTGTTATTAGTAATATTTCAATCATAGTGGCATTTGTTCAAGTTGAGGTTTTCCGTTTAATACAACTCCACAGCCAAGTATGGGCCTAGCTGAGTACACGCGACTGTAGCGCATGTTGGGGTGATTGGGCTCAGCCCCACTGCCAACCTGCATACCCCATATTAGGCGCTCGTGATTAGCAGCGTATTCAATACCAAATTGTGCATGCAGGTGACCCTGTACAAGTGACTTGTGCTCGTCCTTGGCATTGACCAGAGCTGCGTTCCTGCTTCCACCTTTTCCCTTGTCGCCGTGTCGGTAAATCACGCCATCTATTTCTAGGTCAGCATATCTCGGATGAATGATCCAACCATCTAGGCCCCATAGTTTATCAAAGGGTATTAGCACCTCGTCGGGAAGCCCCACCAATCGGGCCTTTCGGGCTGGTAAATCACTATGGTTTCCCGTCATATAGTGAACCTTTGGAAAAGCCCTGTACATTTCCTGAACCTGCTTATAGGCAATCTTAAACTCCTCAGCAGGAGATGGCTGTTCTGGAGATTTCTCATGAAAAGATATAGCTGACCAATCGACCAAATCTCCAATGTGAACAACCACGTTACACTTGTGTTTATTATGAATCTTTTTCAGAAACCGCACATACCCGCGTCTCATTGCGGGTGCATGACAATCCCCTATTACTAATACTTTCATATACTTTTATAGATTTTGTTTATATCTTCGATCACCTGCTCAACAGGTTGCTGCATAAGCTGCGATGTCAGATTTACTATTGCGCTCAACTCTATGGAGGCACGATGGACGTCTGTCAACATCTTTGTTGGAACGCTTACTTCTATGCCCTGATTGTTGTACTCAGGCTTCTCAGTGAAGTCCACGACGGTTGATACAACGTCTGTTTCATCAACCTGCCTGTAAACCTTTCGACCTTTGAATGGCTCTTCCTCAACAAACCCACCGGCTCGAAAGTTCTGACCCACACCATTGATCGTGGTTGTTTTTTTAACTAACGCCACAAACTCAGACCCGTCTGAGCGGGAGAGAAGGAGGCGACGATAGCCGTCGCCCCCCTTGGCGTTCTTCAGTATATTACCTTGAACGTATCTCATATATTAAAATGCCAAATCATCACCATCAGCAACCTCTACCTCTGTCGATGTAGAATCACCCTCATTGTCAATGCCTAGGTAAGCATCAACCCTTTGGATAAAACTATCTAGCTCTCCGTCAAAAGCAGCCTCCATGGCCGAATTATCCCGCACCTTCCGTCCGAATTTCTCTTCCACGGTTGGCTTTGGCAGTCCATCGAACCACCGAAGATCGGCATTGTATGCCCATCGTTGAGCCAGTCGATCATCCCCTTGGTTAATGTACAGCGCGGTTGGCACGACGCGTCGTCCATACTTATTGGTCCATGCCTTCTTCTCGTTTAAAGCAGGCTTAAACTCAACTTCGGTTCCGAGATCGATAGATCCCAAAACTTGTGTAAGGGCCAAAAAGTTAGACTCATACAGCTTCAACTGAACAACGTCTCCGTTGTCCATGTATATGGCAAAATACATGTCCTCTCCCAGTGGCTTAACTTCGGCACCGGTAATCCTTCCCTTTATGGAATTCTTAAACCAACCCAAGGTCTGTCCTTGTTTCTCGCCAAACTCCCAGCTGCGAAACTCGCGTCCATCTTTTATATTAGGATCGCTGTCGGTCTTCGGGCACTTAGCGAACCACTTCCCCTCGGATTTGATTTGGTAGTATTTCTTCATGTTTATTTATGTATTTATTGTTATTGTTGTGGGTTAAATTTTTGATTTCTTCACTGCGGCCCTCTGGGCCTTTTCATCCAATGTCTTCGCCCTGTGGCAGGGTTTGCACAGAACGGCTAGTCCATCAGCCTCGACAAACAAACGACGGATGTATTTGTTCCAGTCATACTCCAGAAACCCGTCTATGTTGTTAAATCCCTCGATCGGCACAACTGGCTCGATGTGGTCAACCGAGACGTCCTTCTGGGGAAAAAGATTTCCACACTGCGCGCACTCATGTAACTTACACATTCGGCCTGTCTTGGGGTTTATTCCTGATTTCACGAATGCCCTGCGAATTGCCTCATACTTGCATGGCCACTGGGCCCTCCTAAGCGCTGACGTAACAAACGACCTCATCTTGGCAAGCGTCCACTTCCCGCCCGCATATGGCTTTGCACTAATTCTTCCCATTATCCTCTTCTCCCAAGTCTTTAAACAGCTGATCCCAGTCGATGTTCTCAATTGCATTTTCAATTGATTCTTTGGAAATGTTTTCGTTCTCCGACTTCATCTCACTAATAAGCTCTTTGATGTAAATGTCAGAAATTCCCTCAATGACTCTAACTATCAGTTTGTCATCGCCGCTATAGTAAACGCGAAACTCGTCTGATCTGGAATCTGCCACGCCTATTACAACGCAGTCGCTATTGTCCTTCAAGGTGGACACAACCCTATTGAATAATTGTTCGTCTATCACTAGCTAAGTTTGTTGATTGTTAAGTAAAGATTAGAGCACGCCTCAAATACCTCTAGAGCATATGCCTGCTTGTCCAGTGGCCAATGCCTAATTCCAGTGCGGCCATCCTCGACTGATATTACGATGCTAATAGTGTTTGGAATGTAGTCCAGTCCCTCACGCTCCCTAATTATATCTGCCTCGACTGCCAACTGGGCTGAGTCCTTTAGGTACACCTTACTGGCTGGCTTGACGTCCGCTCGAACGCTTCTGGTTTTGAAATCCATTAGGACGTAGCGGCCATCTGCATCCTTAGCTAGCACGTCGATCGTTCCAGCCGTTTTCCGTCTTATACAATAGCATGTGGTTTCGGCCTCTACTAGAGTGTAATCGTTTTTCCTGAACCAATCCGAGAATGGGTTGACATACTTGGCATATGGACCGTTGTTTGGTGACAGGTCTCCTGCGCTCATACGCTCTAGGTGGTGCTCAAGAGCGCTATGTACACTGGTGCCAAACTGGGCGGAGGAAACCTCTCTCCCATCAACATCAGTGCGCATGCCATACCTGCGACGCTCACACTCCTCGAAGCTGTGGCCCTCAATGGCTAGATTGAATATCTGCTTACGTGACCACTTGCTTAGAAAATCCGACGGGATCACTCCCAGCATAGTGGTAACTGAAGCTAGGGCGTTCTTGCCCTTTGCTTGATTTGGCGTGGTGATAGACTTGACCAGCTTGGCCGTTCCATCTTTCTGTGGTTTATAGAAGTGGCTCATTTTCGCAATAGTCTAGTTATGGTGAATTTAGCCCAGACGTATAGCTTCAACAGCATGCTCTGTAGAACCAATATCTTGACGTTTGAGTTGGTTACATTGACGTCACACCCCCGACCAATCCTGATCGTGACCGGCTCGCCATCCTCTCTATTGACATTGTCTAGGTTGATGTCATGGGTCATGACATTAGACTGATCCGAGTAGTTGCCTATGTCAATGTCCACACCCTCCTTTCCACGCGGGCCCTTTATTGTAATGTCCTTTAGGGTTATGTATCTCGAACCACCCTTAATGGTGAATGCGTACTTATCCCCAGCTGTTACGCGGCAGTTTTTAAACAACAAATCTCTTGAGTGGTTGTTGATGTCCACTCCGTCCTCTCGGTTTCCACCCATTGGGTTAATATCACAGCCCGTTACAGTGACTGCCCAAGCGTTACTAAACTTCAGAATATCGTCCCATTCCGATGGGTTGTTCGGCTGTATGGTTCTGTTTGATATGGATATTGGATGAGCATTACTCGCGATGCTCTCGTAGTTGATGTCTGGCTTACTCATTTATTGTATCCTCTCCATCTACACAAGTCCACACTTCGACGGCTTCGTCACAAGTAACCACAGCTGTGAACTGCTCGCCGTCGTCATTGTACCATCTTACAACGAGCTTTAGTTTATCCGTTACACCGATTACAATGGCATAGCCCTCATACTGGGTAAGGTAGCAAAGTTTTCCTACGTCTATCATGCTACCAGCGCCCCTCCTCGTGGCGATCTAGGCAGTCACCTAGGGTGTCTTCTAGTTTGAGCTTTGCCAGCTCTATGTCGCACTTGAGCTCTGCAATAGACGTCTTACCCAATAAGACCTCATCCACGTACTGCTCGATGAATGAGATCAGGTGTGAGCACTCCGCGTGCTCTCCAACCGTAATTGGCTCACTTGGAAGATCAAACCTCTCCAGCGGTGTTCTTGTTTTATTCTTTTTAATGCTATTCATTGGCTTACTACTATTATAAACTAGGTTTGAGATGGTTTAAATGCAATTAGTGTTGTTGTATTAGTAATTCTAATAAAAGGGGGGCCCTCCTATAATTTTATGTTGCCAAAAAACAGGGTGGGGGGGGTGCGCCGGTTTTCAAAAAACACGCCCGCGAGTCCTAGCCAGTTGCAGACCTGAAGGCGACGTAGGTTACCAGAAAAATAGCTAGCCCAATCGATGTGGCAATTATTGCGGCGTCTATTATAGATTCAAACTTTACTAACAATTTCTTAAAACTTCTTTTCATTTTGATTATGGTTTGGGTTTTACGTGAGCCTGTCTCACTGTTCTTAATTTAATTTAAAAACATACGATACACTGATACTTAGCCACTAGTCAAGCAATTTGGACAAATCATTGAAAAAAAGTTCATACGTTTGTCGTATCTCTGCCTCAACTCATCCTAAAAATAAACAAGACCCCTATAATTGCTAATTATTAGTTAGGATTGGGATAATGTTTTTTCGTTCAATTTTTCGTCGAGCCGGCTGGCAACTAAAAAAAATGACTCGGTAAATTGATCCCTAGGGGGGGTCACTTTGGGGGGGGTGATACCCTAGGGGGGGTATATACCCTAGGGGGGTATATGGCCTTTGGATTGTGTCGTTTTTGCACAATTGGCCGTTTTAGCGTCTTATTGGTGCCTTGTGGGCGTCTTTGTTTAAAATCATGGCAATGGTTAGGTTTTAAACAAAAACGTCAGGTAGGCCATCTCAGGAGCTCTAATCGGGGCTTTAACTTGTAGCACCGCAACGGATAGCACCGCAACGCATAGCACCGCAACGCATAGCACCGCAACGCATGGCACCGCAACGCGTAGCACCGCA
>VMHT01176376.1_pt1 | contig 16787 bp, 18 predicted proteins | sample 4693611 | NCBI WGS metagenome assembly VMHT01 (sample SAMN12280063, study PRJNA550983) | marine metagenome | isolation source: seawater sampled from same location over 5 years 0.02-0.2 micron viral filtrate | place: USA: collected off the coast of southern California halfway between the port... ...
ACCACTAAGGAACTGAGAAACATCAACTTTATCAATGTTTAATTCCATTTCTAATCTAGAAGAACCATATCTCTGAGAAGAATATTGTTTTGTTTTCCAAAAGTTCATTATTTCAGAACATTTAACTCTAACTGGTTGTCTAAGAAGGTTTTTAGATACACTTGAACCTTCCTTATGAAGTTCATTAAAAATACTACTTCTTGCTAAAGAAGTTTGAACTGGTTGGCATAAGTCTTGATAATTATGAGAAGTAAAGGATTCAACATCTTCAGTGTAATCTTTTAAATTATGACTGAGAATATCAGACCTTTGGACATTTTCAACTGAACCTAACTGATTACTAAAACTAATGTTTTTAATTAAAGCACTGTTTCTAAAATAACTATCTAAAACAGTTCCTTTATCAGATTTCATTTTAATAACTGGACAAACCACACCAGTAGCTGATGTGATAGGAACACTACTAACAAGATTAATGTAACTTTTGGATAAATCATAAACACCCATATCTGGAATGTTAAAACTAATACGGTTATTTGTTCCAGTGAAAACACCACCTTCGTTAGAACTGATTTTAATAAGTTTGTTCATTTTTAAATATATAATTATATAATAGAAAAATAAAATAAAAAAAATTTAAAAAAATAAAAATAAATTGTCTAGCAACATTTTTTAATAATATTTAAATTTGGATTAAAATTATTTAAATATAATTGTTCTACTCTTCTAAGGTGTTTAATGTCATTAGTATTTACTGTTGCTAATATTTCAATATTCCAATTATTCCAAAAACCATTATTTCTAATAGTTTTATATAATTTTCTATTTGTTTCTTTTCCAGTTAATACATTATATTTATGTTGTGCGGTTCTTCTCATTAAATCAGTAGTTGAACCAATATAAAAATCAGTTACCTTATTATCATTGCAACAAATTTTATAAACAAAACCCATATTAAAATTTTTATATTTTTATTAATTAATAAAAAGATAAAAAAAAATTCTAAATAACTTAATATTTTTTATTATTTTTTAAATGACATTTACACTCCTTACCCTTATTTTTAGGACACTTTAAAACAAATAATTGTTGTTTTGTTTTCTTCTTTTTTTTTATTTCTTTTTCAGTATTTAAAACAATATCTATTTTTTCCATTTTTAATTATAATAAAAACTAATATAATAATTTTTAATTTCCTAAACCACTAAATCCAGTTTGACTTAAATCCATTTGTTTCATGACTGGTTGTGATTCAGTATCATCGTTATCATTACCAAATAAACTAGGTATAATCATTGAACCAATACCAGCAACTGCTTCTAAACCTCCTATTAAAGGGTCTGCTATTCCTCCTAGTGTTGCTAATAACCCTTCACCTTCGTCTTCACCACCAGCAGTAGTAACCTTTTTTAATAAATCCTCATCTTCATCTTCATCTCCATCTCCTTCATCTTCATCGTCTTTATCATCATCTTCACCGTCTCCACCACCGCTATCACCCTTATCATCATCGCCACCGTCTGGTGTGGTTGTCTGGTCTGTTTTCTTAGGAGCGGGACTAGGGTCCGTAGAGGGGGCGGGTGGTGGTGGTATTGCTTGAGTCGCATCTGAAAACTTTTCAAATTCTTCTTGTTCAATAGATTGGTTAGTGTTTCTAGCTTGTCTAAATGCTGTTTGGTCTTTATCTGAAACTAATTTTTGTAAATCATCATCGTTTGTCCATAATGGGTGACTAGTAATGTTCTTATCATACTCTAATAAATCACTATCACTTAATGTATTACTTTGACTATTTAATTTATCTTGAACTTTTGAAGAAGCAATACTAAATTCTTTTCTTGATGCTCCTGGATATTTTAAATCATCTAGTAACTCTGGTGCATTATTTTTAACTGATTGTAATTTTTTTTCATAATTACTTTTTAAAATATTATTTTTTAAATCACTAGATTTTAATTTATTAACATTACTTTCAAAACCATCTGAATAACCTTGTTTAACTATATCTTGTTTATCTTGTGATAATGTATTAATTCTATCTTCTAATGAACTATCTTTATCAGTTATTTCATCTTCATCTAAATCATTATCTTTAGGAACTGATAATTGTGCTGGTTCTATAACATTTGGTTTAGATATTGGTGGTGGTTTAGTTATATCTTGTCCTGCCTGTGACAAAGTGTTATTATCACCTATATTATCATTTTGTGGAAGTGATAACCCTTTTTGTGTTGGTTCTTTTGCGTCAGTTTCTAATTGTTCTGATGCCTTTTTAGCATCTGATACTTCTTTTGCTTTTGTTAATGTTGTTTTACCTTGTAATGTATCATCTAATTGTTGTTGAATTTTTTGTTCTAATTTACTTCTTAAATCTACATCACCTTTATCTATATCAGCAAATCTTTTATCAGTAATCCTTTCAGCTTCATCTTGTAATATATTGCCTTGTTCATCTCTAACTAATGGTTCAGGTGTATCTGATACTGCTTTTGTTATTTTTTTCTTTGGAATTAAATCCACATCTTTTGCTCCTTGGTTTTCAGCATCTTTTGCTAATTGTTTTTCAGAATTTATTTTATTTATTTTATCCATATTTTTATCACTTAAAGTTTTACCTTCACTATAATCATCTTTTAATCTATATCTTTTAGGTTGTGATACTTTTTTTGCTTCACCTTCTATTTGTTGGTATGCTTCACCCTTTTCATTTGCTAATGTTTTATCTATAACATTTTTATCACTAGTATCTTTATCTATATTTTGTATTTTTGATTTTGCTATTTTTTTTAAATCTTTAACACTTTTAGCGTTACTTATTTCATCTTCTGATAGTTCTTGTAATCCTTTATTTCTTAATTGTGCATTTATTTTATTAGATGCCACTTGTCGTGCCATGTTAGCTTTTCCTTTACCTAATATATTAGTTAATTCATCACTTCCTTCTTCTACTGAACTTTTTACATCATCTAATGTTGTTTGTCCTTTTTGTTTTATATCATCTAATGCTGTTTGTGCTTTTGCTGTTACATCATCTACTTTATCTTGTCCAAATTTAATAGCTTTTTGTGTTCCTTCTTTTTGAACATCAGCCATAGTTTTTGCTAATCCTTTTTTGTATCCTAATTTTTTTACATTTTCTCCTAATTTACCTAATGAATCTAATCCAGTTGCTTTAGAAACAGTAGAACCTAACTTATCTAAAGAACTTTTTAATAATTCACCACCAATCATTTCACTAGTTTGTTTTAATTGATCATTTGCTTTATCTTCTAATGTCTTTTTGTATTGGTAACTTCTTTGTATTTGGTCTCTAACACTACTGTCATCAGTTGCAATTAATTCAGATGGATTAAAATTATTCATTTTAAAATATTTAATTTATATATATTAATAATGGATAATAAAATTAAAAATTTGAAAATATTAAAAATGAAAGATAAGACTGATTCATTTACAACAAAGAAACCAATTATTTTTAATCTCCCTGCTAGATTAATAATAACGAGTCCTAGTGGTGGTGGAAAGTCTGGATATTTAGGAAATTTATTATTAAGAGAAGAATATTATAAAAATGACTTTGAACCAGAAAATATATTTATTTTTTCTGGAAGTGTTAAAGGAGATGAAAAACTAAATACTATTATAACTGAATTAGAAATTCCTTCTAGTAACATTTTTTCTGATTATGATGAACAAGCGTTAGAAGTTATATATGAAATGTTGGTAGATAACTATAATGATAATATGGAAGATAAAGTAAAAGATAAAAAAAAATTAAATTCATTAATAATATTTGATGACCTTGCATTTAGTGATTCAATGAAAGCAACAAAGAAAGAAAGGATGTTAAAGAAGATTTATATGAATGGTAGAAAATTCCTGGTCAGTTCCTTTATATTGACTCAACGTTTTATTGCTGTTGGTAAAAATTTAAGAGAAAATGCTACTGGATTTGTTATGGGTAAAGCATCAAACAAAGAAGTTAATACAATTGAAGAAGAACTAAATTTTTTAACTGGAAAAGATAGTAGAAGAAGATTCATAGATGGATTCAAAGAAACTACTAATATACCATTTGGAAAATTTATTATTAACTTTTCTAATTATCCTAATATTTATTATAATCAAGATTTTGAAAAAATAAATTTTAACTAGAATAATTTTTTTTAATTTTTGTTACTAGAGAAAAAATAATGATATTTTTTCATGATGTATTTTTTTTATTTATTTTACATTTTTGAATTTCTGAATTTTTTTTAATATTTTTTCAGATTTATTTTGTTATATTTTTGTTTTATTCTTAATATATACCACTTTTAACCCTATTTAAGGAATAAATAAATTTATTTATTCCTTAAACTAGTAAAAAACAACCATAAAAGCATCATAAATCAAAATCTATGAAAAAATAATGATAATTTTTCATAAAATAAAAAAATATCAATATTTTTTCTTTCTTAAATTACAAAATTCTAAAATAATAAAATTATTAAAGTTAAAGAAAAAAAATATTAAAAATTATTCATCTTCATTTTCCAAATGTGAAAATAAATGAAATGATAAAATACTTCTACATTCTTCTAGTAAGAATTCAAAACTAGAATCAAATTCATTATTTAAAAAAGTTCTTATTAATCCATATACCATACACATCGCCTTATGTAAAGTATTGTATTTCTCTTTATAAATTTTATTTTTTCTTTCATTCTCATCAAATTGTTGTTTCAATTGATTAACCAATTCTAAATAATCGTTACTAGATAAATCAGCAAAATTATTATTCATTATTATTATATATTATTAATATTTATTTTAATAATTTTTTATCTTATCTTTTAATTCCTTTATATAATCCTTGTTAAGTGTGTTGTTTGGTTGTAAATATGTAGAGTCTCCAGTTGGTAGTTTTTCTATTTCTTTTTCTACATCTTTTTCAATTTCTTTTTTGATATCTTTAATTTTATAATCTTGTAATTTTTCTGATTTCCTCAGACAAACTCTATCTAGTATCTCTAATACTTTTTCTTTTGAATAAACATTAATTATCCTTTTTATTTTTTCACATACAACACAATGGTTTTTTAATATTGAATACTCTTCTTGACATAGAACACATAGAAACATGATTAATATATTATAAATAAATATAATTAATTTGCTTTTATTAATTCAAAAAATAATATATTGTTTGAACCAACAGTTGCAAGTGTTCTATCTGGATTTAATATTCTTATTCTTAATGAATGTATTATTGTTGGTTCTCCTTTATAATTAATAACAAATGAAGGGTCACCACCAGATGATACATAAGAACCTTTTGAATAATATCTATTTATAATTCCAGTAATATTTCTAGTTATACTATCACTACTTATAACATTAGAACTAAAATTTAAATGTATTTCAACTAGATAATATGGAGTATCTAAAATACCATTTCCAGCAACTTCTATATCAGCATAAATTACATTGTTAAAAACACTTGTAGCTTCAAAATCATTTTGAACATCTATTCTTTGATAATTTTTTTTATCCACTGCACTGTCCATAACAAAACCAGCATTTGTTGTATGAACTCCATCTTTCAAGTCATATATATCGCCAGTATATTCATTGTTACTAGCAGGACTAAATACTTTTGTTATTGAAGATGGTATTAAATTTCCTTCTTGAAATCCTAATATTCCTTCTATAAAATCAAATGGTATTTTCTCACCAACATTATTATAATAATAACATTCAAAATTTGAAAAGAATACACCACCGTTTTTACCTTGTTGAATAAATGTAGCATTTTGAATGGTTGTTCCACCAGTTTTTGCTAGTCTAGTAACAATCGGATTACCAGGACTGGTTGAATATATTGGAGCATGTAAAAAGTTCCAGTAAAATCTACTTCTATCGTCACTGTATGCTAATTCTACTAAGTTTGTTCCTATTAAAAAATTAGTATCATAATCAGCTATATTTGATGGAGGGTTTTTGATACCAAGAGAACCACCAGAAATATTAGCGGTTGTTGGTAGATTATCAAAAGGATTTTTTGCTGGAATTAATATTTTATTTGATACCGCTTTACCAAATGTAAAACTAAATGATTGATGGAGAAAAGGTGTATCAACTATATCACCAATTGTTTGAACTGTTTTAGTAAATAAATTTTCATTTAACTGATCATTGATTAATGTAGTTAAATCAGTAATAGAATACTTTTCAGAAGGTATTTTTATTGAAGTTGTAAAACTGGCAGGTGTTAATAATTTTTTTTGAACTAAATCTTTATTACTAGTTCCAGTTATAATAAATGATGGTCTATTGTTACCTTCAACATCCACACACTTTGATCTAGTCCAATTACCATTAGTATTATCAGCAACTAAACTAGCATTTCGTGAAATACCATTAATTGATTTTTCTATTTTTAAACAATAAATACTTGTTTCTACTTCTATTGAATTTTCATCATCTCCAGTAAGTTTAGTAAAAGGAATATCTACATAAGTTGAAAAGGGGTTACCATTAAAATCTTGTGCAGTAAATTTAACTGGATGTTGTCCATCTATGTCACCAAAATGCGTATCATAATTGCTATCATTACCATATATAAATCTTATTTTAGTTATTTCATTCATTTTAGGATTTGTTGGATTACTTGTATCAGTATCAATTGTATAAAGAATATACTCACCATTATCTACACCATTACCACCGTTTTCAGTTTGTGCTGTATCAAATTTGTCTGCATCATCATTCATTATATATGGAATAACCCTAATTTCTAATGTTAAATCTTCTGGAATAGGAATAATACCTTCTGATTCAATCTCATTGTCAATAAATGTTTTAGATAATAAAAATGAATCACCATTTTCTATTGTTATTGGAATAGGTAAAGTAGTTTCAAAATCACCATCTTTATTAACAATAGAATTATTTTGAGAACATTCAATTAAAATATTATTCATTTTTTTTTATTTTTTTTTTATAAATATATTATATATAATTATATTAAAATTAAAAATTATGCCTATTGTTAAAAATAGAAAAGGAAATGAAATAGTTGAAATATCAAATCTTTCTGAAATTGTTGTAACAAATGACCAAATGGAATCTTTACAAACAACAGCAAATACTAAATTAACTTCATTAGATAGTAAAATTTCAAAAGGACAAGATGTAAAAGTAGCTGGAAGTGATTTACAACAAGTTTTAATGTATGGTAGAAATAATGATGGAACTTTACACCCTTTAGAAACTGTTGGAGATAGATTGATTGTTGATGTCATTGAATTATCACCAACAGGACCACATACACCAACTTCTCTACCATCTATGGCGATTCATGGACAAGTAGAGGGAACCAGTGGATTTAAAAATTTACAAGTTAATACTGACGGTAAATTAGAAGTTTCAGATGATTCTAATAGGAGTTCAGAAGTTGATATTGTTAGTGCTGTTTATGTTACAGCGTCTAGTCAAATTGGTATTGATATTGATATATCATTAAAAAAATCTATTATTATAATTGGTAGAAGCGATGGTAACCATTCTTTTTACTTAGAACATAGTAATGATAATACTAATTGGTATTTAAATACAGAAGTATCACCAGTTAGTCACGATGGAAATTATCATTTCAATATAAAAGTTGAAAATGGTCTTCGTTATTACCGTTTAATGAATTCAACTAACGCCAACACATTCACTTTAAAATATGTTACATTATAATTTTTTTACTTTTTTTATTTTTTTTTTTCTAGTTATAAATTATATAAATTAAAAAAATGCAATTAATCAAAATAGCAAATTCTGAGATTACAACTAAAAACAATAAGATTATTCATAATGATAAAGTTAAATTAACCAGTGTTTCTGGTATAGCAGTATATGCTGATAGTAGTCCTGCTCCTATTAGTGATACTGATGAAAGAGAAGGTTGGTTATTCCATAAATCAATTGAAGGAAGTGATAAATTCAATTATTATTTATATTCAAATTCTTCTTCTAGTCACCCTTGGACATTAGGTGATTTAAAATCAGCTTTTATGACTTGTTCAATAGATACTTATAGTGGTTCTAATAGTTGTCCTTTTATTGTTGTTTATACTGTTATGACTGGTAGTGGTGATAGTGGTGCGTGGTATAAGAGCAAAAGAGCATACGCATTAAATACATCTAATAATAAAATTCTTGGTGGAGAACATATAAATTTATATTCTAATGGACATAAACCAGATTTTAAAAACGATTATAGATGTATTCCTTTAGAAACTATTATAGATACTGGAACATGTGATGATTCAGAACAAATTTTAACTATTAGTTATCAATCAGATAGTGCATCTCCTATAAATACTAAAATATTAGTCAGTGACGCTGGATATAATCTAGGTAGTGAAATTAAAAGACATATTAAACTTATTGCTTAATTATTTTAAAAATTTGTTTTTTTTAAAAAAAATATTAATATTTATATATATTAATTAAAATGAAATTACTAAGAGTTACAAGTAATGATTCTAGTGGAGTTATCAAATCTTTTCTTAATCAAGATTTAAGATTACCGCCACAATCTCAGATAGCATTAGGACAATTAAATACTAAAGTAAATGATACTGAAATAGAAATAACACAAGAAAATAATAAAATTACTTTTGAAACTAAAGCAGGTGTAACTAGAGAAATATTTTTAAATACTGGTGTTTTTAATTCTAATAATTTTTCAGTTCTTTTAGAAAATCTAGAACAAGAAATAAATGAAGCAATTGGTTCTTTAGCATTAGTTACTGAAAATGGTAATGATAAATATAGTATTGAAACACCTTCAAACATTGGAAGACAAGCACAAGTTACTGAAATTAAAAATGGTAAAGTTAATATTGCTTTTAGTCAATCTAAAAGTATTGCATACATTGAAGATTTAAAAAATCATAATATAAAAAGTCAATTATCTTTTGCTGGAACAACTGAAGCGACTTATAGAATAAAATCTACATTGGCAACTGGTAAATCAGAACAGTATGATCATTTAACATATCAAACACACAGTATGTGTAAAGGGGTTGGAGTTGCAAGATGTAGAATATATGGTTTAGATACTACTCAAGATAACACTAATAATGCTGGTTATACTTTAATATTAACTAAAACTAATCCAGATAGTTTTTTAATAGGTTCTAATGCTCAATCTATGACTTTAAGTAGGATAGATTTTGGTATTCAATGTATGGACCCTTATGGAACTGGTGTTTATAGTTTTATAAGAGATGGTATTATTACTGCTAGTAGTATTGTTCCTAACAATACAAGTCCAACAAGTGCGAATAATGATGTTCCAAGTATTGAATTAATTAAAGATAGAATTAGAATGGTTGTTTATCAAAACGATGTTGTCACACCAGAAAGAGCAATTCCAAGAATATTAAATGAAACTGATTACACATATACTGATGATTTATATATGGTTCTTGTAATACATGGTAACACAAATGGTTTATCAATAGGAGATGTAAGATGGACACCAAATCCATTCTTTCAACCAGATAGTTTAGTTGTTCCAGACCATAATGAATTAGGAAAAGCAACACCAAAAGGACAAACAACTATACCAGTTGTTCATAAATTAACATTTGACCAATTTGATTTAGCAAACTATTTAGGATATACTGAATTAAGTTATACAATAAAAGGTCGAAATGTTGTATTTGTTGCTGATAATGAATTTAAAAGTCTATTAAAAAATGATGCTTTTATTATTGAATTACAATCACTACAATTAGATTCTTATGACACTTTACAGGAACAAAGAAAAAATATATTAGCATTAGTTCCTTATGAAGAAACAACTGATGGTTCAGTCACATACGAAGCTAGTAATCTTAACTTTTTAGATTTAAATAATCAAGAACCTATTAATATTACGTCATTAAATATGAGATTATTAAGGAGTAATTATGCAACACCAGAATTAAATGGTTTAACGAGTATAGTATTATATTTTAGAGAAAAAGGAAAAGAATAGAATATTTATATGTAATTAATTAATATAGAATGAAAATTCAACTAGAACATTTTAATTTGAAAGAATTGAAAAATATTTTTAAAATAATTCAAAATGATTTTAATATTTTAAAAAATTTTAAAATTTATAAATTAAATAAATATGATTTAATTTGTCTTCTTAGAAACACAAGATATTTTAAAGAAAATAGATATGATTCTGTATTGATGAAACTTGATGATATAGAAGTTGAATTTTATCCAAGACCAAAGAAAACAGCATATAGAGGTAATAAAATTAAAGGTTTAACCTTTTTAAATAAACCAGTTACATTATCTTTTAATTAAAAATCTTTATGATTAATTTTAGAATTTTTTTTATCTAGTTATAATATATAATAAAAATAAAATGTCTTTAGAAGAACAAATAAATGTTATTAGAAACATTAAACCAAAATCATTAAAAGCATATATGATTTCTTTAAAAAAGATATATGGTGCAATAGATAACAAAGATATTGAATTTGATACTTTAGATTTTTTAAAAAAGAAATATTATAAAAAAGTTATTGAATTTCTTAATACCATGAAACCAGTTACAGCGAAAAACTATTTATCAGCTATACTTGTTGGTTTGTCAGTTCATCCAGTTGAAAACAAAACTATACTAGATCAATATAGAAATCATTTAGATTCTATTGCTAATGAATATAATAAAAAAATTCAATCACAAGAAAAGAGTGAAAAATTAGAAAAGAATTGGATTACACTTATGGAATTAAAAAAAATGGTATCTAGAATTAAAAGAGATATAAAAGAAAAAGGATTAGAGAAAAAAGAAGAATGGACTAATAAAGATATTGAATTATATCAAAGGTATTTAACAGGTCTATTATACACTGAAATGCCACCAGTAAGGAATGATTTTGCTAATATGAAAGTTATAAAATTTAAAGATTATGATAAATTAAAAAATAAAAATGAAAATTATTTAGTTCTAGTAGGAAATAAAAAAAGGTTCTTTAGTTTAGGTGCCTACAAGACTAGTGATTTATATGGTGTTAAAACTATTCCAGTTAATCCTATTATAAATAAAGCAATAAGTAAATGGTTAGAACATAATAAAACTGGATTCTTTTTAATTAACAAACAAAAGAAACCATTAAGTGAAAATTCATTAACAAAATTATTAAATAAAATATTTGAATCTAGTGGAAAAAGTATTAGTTCAACTATTATACGTCATGTATATCTAACTGAAAAATATGGAAAAACAAATAAGGAACAAGAAAATGATGCTGATATTATGGGTCACAGTGTAGCTACACAGCAAAATGTATATGTTAAAAAGGATTAATTACATTCCATACAATCACCATAAACACCATCTGACCAGTAAGATATACCAGTATTATGACACGCTGGACATTGTTCATCTTCTTCTTTTCTTTCTTTTTCTTCTTTTTCTTCTAGATTGCACTTAAAACAATATTTATATTTAGATTTATATTTTGGTTCAATTGATGGCTTGTTACATCTAGAACATTTTTTATAATATTTATCTCTACAATCATAACATATTTTATATTTTGGTTCAACAAAATATTTTTTATAATTATTTTTATTTACACATTTATTTTCTTTCATATAACCACAAATATGAGTTTTTAAAGGATATCTTTTAAACCATTCTTTTTTTTCTCTTTCTTCTTTTTCTTTTGCTTCTTTCTCTTCTTTCTCTTTTTTTTCTTTTGCTTCCTTTTTCTTTTTCTCTTTTTTTTCTTTTTCTTTTAATCTTTTATAAGCTTTAATTTGGTCATTGTATATAGGTCTTTGAATACTTATTTTTTCAATAAATTGTTGTTTAGTTTCTTTATCTTTTAATAAATAAATAATACTTTCAATTCTCCAAATACAATCACTACCAAATATTACTGTTTCATTATCTATTACTTTTATAAAAAAAAATAGATTTATAATATGTGGTTCAGAACATACACATTCAATACCATTATGTTTATTATAATCTATGCAGTTATAAGATTGATATAAATCTTCTGGTTTTTTGCCTGTTCTTTGATTTCCTTGTTCTACAACAGTTATTAATTGTTTAGTTGAAAGTATTTTAATTAATTCAATAAAATTATAACTTCCAATAGAATTAAGTCTAGTAATTAATAAAATAAATTCTCTAGTCATAAATAAAAGAATAACATCATATTCTTTATATTTTTTAATATTTTCTTTTAAATAATTATATAATTGATTATGGTCTTTTTCAAAATCTTTATATAGTTTTTTTTTCTTATTTCTTCTATGATTAATTTCTACTGTTGTTTCATCTCTATATATCCATTTATCATCTTCATCTTTTTTATCAGTTTTCTTTTGTTTTCCTTTATTCCATATTACTATTTGGTCATCTAAATGTTTTCTAATTAATTTTTTTTCTGTTTTTACCAAATGTGCATTTAATAAAGAGATATCCATGATTGATTTAATTACTATAATTATATCTAGTAACATATATTTAAATTGTTTAAAAATTAATAAAAAATTAATATTTCATTTATGAATATTCAATTAGTTGTTTTGATACTATTATTTTTTTTTCTAAATTATATACTGGTTTTCTTATTTTTAAAAGTTTAAAATTCCTATTTATATATTTTTTAATAATATAATCTGGATTCTTTAAAAGTCTAGATATAGTTCCTTGACTAATATCTATTACACTTACAATTTCTTTGATAGTTCTAAATAAATATTTATTATCATCTAGTTCAATTTCATAATTGTAAAAAGTTTGAATATCTCCATTGTTTCTAGGCATATTGAAAAATTATTTTTTAATTTATTTACTATATATAATATATATTTTTTTTTTTAAACTATTTTAATATTAAATTAATTTATTCATTCTTCAAATCCATCATCTTCATTTATAAATTTATAGTTTAATAGTATATGTCTTCTACATGTTTTCACTCCATCTAAACTATATTGATATTTATCTTTATAATCAATATTTATATATTCATTGTTTTTAATATAATCTTTAAAATGTTTTTGATTAAAATCTCTTCTTTCTTTTTTTGATAAATTCTCATAAAAATCACTTGTTCTTATTTTATCATATAAATCTTTAATTGAAATGTATTCTCCTTCTTTCTTTTCTATTAATGTTTTAATTACTTCTAATTTTTCATCACTAGATAAAATATATTCTTCACTTCTCTCTTTTACCTTTTCACATAAATTAAACTCTTCATGGACTTTATATCCTTTTTCTTCTTCAAATTTTTTAATGAAATTAATTAAATATAAAAATAAAGTATGTTTATATTCTTCATTAAACTCTTTTGACTTATAATAAGTATTAGCTTTAAAATGAAATGGTTTATTCTCATCTTCATAGTCTTCTTTATTATCAGTAAAAGTAGATTGAAAAAGAATATCAATTATTCTCCTTGATATACTTCTATCAATTCTACCATTTATAAGGGGTTTTTTATTACATTCAAAAAAATGTGTTCCTCTTAATCTTGTATTAGTGTCATTTGAATAATTCATTCTAGCATTGATTTCATCTCCACCTGTCAGCTCTTTCATTGACCCTCCATTTATTGCTACACCATCATCTGGTTCTCTATACATAATCATCTTTTTAAGGTTCATTTGTGCAACTTCTGGATTATTACCTTGTTTTATCTTTTTTTCAGTTATAATAGATACTGGTGCATTATAGTAAAATACATTAGTTAATAGTGCTTTCATAGTTGAATGTAATGCTGTTTTACCATTACCACCTCCACCATTTGTTATTATAAATTTTTCTACAAATCTACTGTATAATCCAGTTGATAGTAATTGTATATAGTTATGTCTTACTTCTTCATCTGGTAGAATTTCTTTTATTAATTTATCAAATATATCTATTTGTTTTTTACTAGGTTTTATATAATCATAATCTACTTTTAATGTAATATAATCTTCTTTTTCATATTCTCTAAATTCCATAACATTTAAATCATATACATTAGATTTAAAGGGCATTAAATCTGGATTCTCATCAAATTTAATATGATCGTAATCTAAAATTGATATTTCAGTTATAATAAATTTACAAATATCATTTATTGTATTGTATTTACCAATTGTTTTATAAACTCCATTTTTATTAGCATTTTTACACATTAATTGTGTTATTTTTGCTTTTGCTTCTTTACATTCTTTTACTTCATGGTTATCTTCTGTATCAGTATCACAGTCACTATCTCCTTCGTTATTAGTATTCATAAAACTCATTAATTTTTTATAGGTTATGTTATCTATTAACATTTCCATTTTTTTATGGTATCTAGTAATATTTTTTTGAACATAGTTATTTAATATTAATAGATTACTATCTTTTCTCCATATTTTATTATGATAAATATAAAATTCATTATTTTTATAAACTAGAATATCTCCTTTTAATTTAATAAAAATTCTTGCTAATCCTGCAGTATCTAAAAAATCATCAATCGCTATATTAGAAAGTATTATTTCCATATGTTTTTCTTCATTTGATTCTTTTGAATAATAAAATATAGTTCCTTTTGTTATACTTCCATTATAACTATCATATATTTCATTAAATTTATCTATTTCAAATTTAGATGATTTTCTACTTATTTTTTCAGCTAATTCTTTATTTTTAATAGATGCTAAACTCCATACAATTTTTATCCAATCAGAATAGTTATCAATATATTTAATATCTATGTTTTCAGCAATTTCTTCTATTTCTTCTTTTTTCTTTTTGTCTATTGTATTTATTGTTTTAAATAATTGTTTTATCTTTTTTTTAACTTTTTCTTTTTTCTCTTTTTTAATAGTTTGTTTTTTTTGTATTTTCTTTTCTTTTACTTTCTTTTCTTTTACTGTTAATGGATATTTATCAAATACAGGTATACCTTCATTTATATTTTCAATCATACTCTCTTTGAATTCAAAAATATTATTATAGACTAGATCAATATGGTTAATTGTATCTACTTTATTAATATTTTTATCTTCAATGTGTTTTAATCTCCATAAATGAGGAAGTTTTAATCTACATGATTTACTCACCCATTGATTACCATATTCTTTTAAATATTCTTCTTTTTTTTCTTTATTATCAATATCTATAATCATATATTTACTTTTTGATAAATTTATATTCATTGCATTTGTTGATTTACTATTTCCTTTGTTATAATCCATACATTTATCATAATTCCATTTAGACCATCCAGTTGGAATACCTTTAATTTTTTTTAGTGTATGTCCTTCTTTTGTTTCTAATATCATATTGAAAAAAACATATGGTATTTTTTCTTTATCTAAAAAATCTTTAACTAGAGGAGACATTTTGAAAATATTAATTATTATTATAATTTATAATAAATATTTTATTTTAAATTAAATAAAAAATTAATTAATAATTAATTTTTAATTATTTTGATAATTCTAAAGAATCTGACTATTTTTTTTGTAATATTTGAAAAAGGGCAAAAACTGACTATTTGTTTTTTACATACAAATTTCATATACTTTACAATACTTTTACAAATCTAAAATGTCAAATAGTCAGTTCTTGCCCTTTTTTTGAAAACTATTTCTAGAAACGACATCTCTAGAGATACTTTTGTAATTTGGGGCAAAAACTGACTATTTTGTCAAAAACTGACTACCCCTCCTTTTTCTTTGTTTCACTGTTGTATATATTTATATACTGTTTTTATTACCTTTTTGTAAAGAAGAAAGAAGTAAAATTATATATATATATTAAAATATAGTAGAATATTGGAGTCAGTTTTTGAAAAAAAGTAAAAAAAATTACAAAAAATTACAAAAATAGAAAAAAAAAGTTACTATATTTTATTACAACTTTTTACATTTAATATATTAGTATTTATTACATTCATTATGAATATAGTATTAAAAATATTATCAAAACTATTATGTAAGATTACATGCTGTAACAATAAATGTATGAATATTGAAAAAGAAAATAATAATGAATTAATAGAAATAGAAATAGAATTAAAAGATGTATTGCAAATATCAGAAGTTTAAATAATTTAAATAATACCTATAACAATAATATATTGAAAATGCCTAGACATTGTTCAACTGTATATACTAAAAGACCATACCTGGTAGATAATCTTGAATGTCATCACGGTAGATACAAATGGACAAAATATAGTCAGATTCCATTAGATTGGTTAAAACAAGAATTATATAGTGGAACATACAGTAAAAAAGAAAATACAAGAAATAAAAGAATAACTAAATATATTTTAGAAAGAATAGAAAAAGAGAAAGAAAAAGAATTAAATAAAGAGTCAATAGGTTTTATAAGTTTCGATTAATTCTATAATTTAAAAAATTGTTACTAGATATAATTTAAAAAATAAAAATGGATTCTAAAAAAGAAATGTATGAATTAAAAAAATTCAATAAAGAATTAATTAATAAACTATTTGAAAAAGAACAACTTATTGATGAAATAGCAACTTGGATGTCAGAATATTTTGATAATGGTATAGATATTGATATTGAAGATAGATATTTAAATATGTTATTTCATAGAGTTTCTACTATTAATTTAGGTTCAACTCCAAAGAATAACGTCTGAATAATAACTATTAGTTCTCTTTCCATCTTTCATTTTTGGTTCCTTACTATGTCTTTTTAAATAATTGTCTTTTTTCTTATTTGCTTCTTTTTTAGGTAACGTTTCAAGGTATGAAGCG
>VMHT01147009.1_pt1 | contig 16786 bp, 27 predicted proteins | sample 4693611 | NCBI WGS metagenome assembly VMHT01 (sample SAMN12280063, study PRJNA550983) | marine metagenome | isolation source: seawater sampled from same location over 5 years 0.02-0.2 micron viral filtrate | place: USA: collected off the coast of southern California halfway between the port... ...
ATAAAAGAATATATCCTCTAGTTGCTAATGCTATAGAATCTGGAGAACAGGTTAGAGTAAAGTATATTGACTTTGATCAAGGCGTAAAACACGCTTAATAGTTGTATATTTAAAATATTCTTCTTATATTAGTTATATGTGGACTAATAGACTGCAAACATATTTATTTTATGCCATACTAGGTGGCTTCGTTAGCTATATGATTTTTAGTAAAGATAATATAGAAGTCGATATAGAAGCCTACCGGTTAGAAATTAATCTTCTACAACAAAAGATAGATTCTATAAGTGTGCAAAATAATGAACTCAAATATGAAGCTGATTCACTTTCAAGTAAATTAGTAGAATATGATGGAAGGATTAAACGATTAAATACTAGAATTTATGTTATCAAAAAAGAAACTAAAGAAAAGCTTAATGCTATTGATACCCTTGGTAGCTCTCAGCTTCAAGAGTTTTTCACAGACAGATACAATACAACAAAGGATAGTATTAACTAAACCAGTTGCTAAATTAGTAGTAAAAGATCTAGTATCTTATGACCAAGTAAGATTAGAACTTAAAGCTACTTTAGACTTACTGGGTGAAACTAACTCTAAACTATCAACCCAGTCTATTCTTACAGATAATCTACAAGTACAGATAAATAACTACGAATCAATAGTTGGTAATTTACAAGAAAAATACAATACTCAAGCAAGACTATCAGAAGATTTAGAAGCAGCATTGAAATCTGCTAATCGTAAGACTAAGTTATATAAGATTGGAACTTATGTAGGAGCAGGAGCTCTGGTATTACTTCTAGCAAGATGATAAAAACGTTAAAGAGAAACCTGTTTCCAGGGCTGATTGCGTTATCAGCTCTTTCTGTATCTGCTTCTGCAGCATTCTATTCTGTATATGGATTAAGTAAATTATTTGCAGGTGCAACATTAGAGGTAATAATTATGGCAGGTTCGTTAGAATTTGCTAAATTAGTTACCGCTTCTCTATTATATCAGTATTGGGACACTATAAATAAAGGTCTTAGAACGTATCTTACTGTGGCTACGATAGTATTAGTGTTAATTACTAGTATGGGTATATATGGATTTTTAAGTGCTGCTTATCAAGATACATACCGACAGTTAATAGTTAAAGAAAATCAAACTTCATTTCTAGAACAAAAGAAACAATTTTATGAAAAAGACGTTATTCGATACGATCAAGAGCTTGAAAGAATTTCTAATAACATCAGTACTCTTTCCAATGCTAGGTCTCAACAAATCCAGGTACGAGACACCTCGGTGGTTGGGGGCGTTAGAACCACGATATCCACGTCTGAGTTACGCTTGGCACAGAGTAGAATTAATGTGGAAGAACAAAATCGTAAAGATGTTCAAGTTAAAAGAGAAGTAGCAGCTGATAGTTTACAGAAGTATCAATTAGCTATATTAGATATAGAAAATAATTTAGATGTAGCAGGAGAATTAGGACCTTTAGAATATCTTTCAGGACTTACAGGGACTCCTATGGATAAAATTATTAATATTCTTTTATTAGTAATTATTTTCGTATTTGATCCTCTAGCTATTTCTTTAGTAGTAGCAGCAAACTTTGCATTTGATAAAGCTAACCGTAAAAACCTATATGGAGAAGTAGAAGCTGACTTATACGAAGAAGCAGTAAAAGAAGCAAAAAATGCTTTTCCGGAAAACTATAATGAAGAAGATGAGAGGAGAATGGATATTATAGGACAAAATGGTAACGAAGGAGAACATTATGATATAGAGGTAAAAGAAGCTGAAGAAGTTGAACCAGAAAAAAAAGGTTACCAATTAGAAGATAATATTCAAAAAATACTTCATAAAGGACCTAGTCGATGGAGAGTACTCCTTAAATCAGGTGAAACTATTACTGTTGGTAAAAATGAAGTATTAGCAGAGATGCATAAAAATAATAACTTATCAAAAAATTACTAGATAAGTTGTTTAATTAAATTAATTTTATTATATTATATATTATGGCACAATTTAAAGTAATACAAGCACTAAGAGCTCATGCTAAAGCAGAGAAAGCTAAAGCATTGACCTCGTTCGAACTACTTACTGATAAAGCTGTTGGTATCGGAGATCATTCTACTGAAGATTATTTCAAGAATGCATTTGAAGCTCTAGATCAATTAGCTAAAGCAGAAGAGCAAATCGAAATTTTAGATAGATACTTTCCAGATGATAATCCTGGTAAGATTCTTAACGACTAATAAAAGTTTTAATAAATAAGTTATATGAGTGATAGAGAAATCATGAATGCTAAACGACCTCCGTCTGCTAGAGAGGTAATGCAAAAAGAATACCCTACAATTTACAATGCGTATCAAGAGATAGTTGATGAGCAATTTGAGTTATTTTGTAAGAAACATTTAGATTATGGAATGCATAATGTTAGTGCTGGTACAAATCTAGATAATTCTGAAGAAATAGAATTTGCTATGACTGGTTTATGGTATAGACTTTCAGATAAAATTAATAGATGGAAGAATATGATTATATCAGGCCGTAGAGCTCAAAACGAAACTCTAATAGATACTTTTCAAGACGTTACTAACTATGGAATCATAGCTCAGTTAGTTAAGAGAGGTCTCTGGAAAAACGACTAGATGCCGAAAAAATTAAAAGGACCTGTAAAGAAGGTTTGGGAAAGTAAAATTAAACAAACACCTTCTAAGAACGCTCACATCTCTTATAGTTCGTTGAGTACCTATAATAAATGTCCTAAACTTTGGGAATTGATGTATTTAAGGAATGAAGTTCCTTTTACTCAAAACATTTACACTTGCTTTGGTACTGCAATGCATGAAACTATTCAAGAATGGTTAACTATAATGTATCATGATTCTGTAAAAGCATCAAATGATATTAATTTAGATAAACTTCTATATGCTAATATGGTTAAAGCCTACAGGCAGGGTAAAGCTCAAATGAATGGAGAACACTTTTCATCATCAGATGAATTAACTCAATTCTGGTTAGACGGTAAACATATTCTTAATTTCTTAAAGAAGAAAAGAGCTGGGTACTTTAGTACTAAAAATATGATGTTAGCTGGAGTAGAGACTTTACTTTATCAAGATATCAAACCTGGAGTTAAGTTTAAAGGTTTAGTTGATTTAGTATTTTATCATCCTAATATAGATGAATGGACTATCATGGATATAAAAACTTCTACTTCAGGATGGAGAGATCATCAAAAAAAGAATCCTAACCTTACAGCTCAAGTAGTACTGTATAAAGAGTTCTTTTCTAGACAGTTTGATATACCAAAAGAAAAAGTAAACGTACAGTTTTTTATAGTTAAGAGGAGGGTACCTGCTGAAGCTGAATTTGCTATTATGCAAAGAAGAGTTCAAGAATTTAAACCTAATGCAGGTCCAAGAAAAACTAAACAAATTTTAACTTCTATGAATAAGTTTATAGAAGATGTTTTAGATGAAAATGGTTCTTATATAGACAAAGAGTATAAATGTGGATCACCTTTTGGAAAGTGTGATAATTGTTGCGACTTTGTAAAGTAGAGCCTATTTATATATAAATATATAAAGATATATAGTTATGAAAAGTACTGAAAAAAGGTTAACTACCGTACGTATCGATGACGAACTATTTCAAGAGTTCAAATACCAATGCATCAAAAATAAATTTTCTTTTCAAAAGCTTGCTTCTCGAAGTATTTTTCTTTATCTTACTAATAAGGAATTTAGAGATAATCTACATAATACTAGCAATATAAATTTAGATAAATAATGAGTAAAAGAGAAGGTTATATTAAAAAAGAAGATAGAAAAAAAATATTACTTCTTTGCGATGATATCAGAATGCACTCTGGTATAGCAACTATGGCTAGAGAAATAGTACTAGGAACAGCACATAAGTATAACTGGTTACAATTAGGAGCAGCTATAAAACATCCTGATCATGGTAAAAGATTTGACTTATCTAAAAATATAGCTGGTCAAATAAATGTAGAAGATCCTTATGTTCACATTATTCCTTGGAATGGATACGGAGATGCGCAAACTGTTAGGAGTTTAATTAATAGCGATAGACCTGATGCAATTATGATATTTACTGATCCTAGATATTGGGTTTGGTTATTTCAAATTGAAAGAGAAGTAAGAATGAAAATGCCTATTTTATACCTAAATATTTGGGATGACTATCCAGCTCCTTTATATAATAGAGATTACTATAGGTCATGCGACCTTCTAATGGGAATATCTAAACAGACTGTTAATATTAATAAAATAGTATTAGGAGAAGAAGCTAAAGATAAAGTTATTAAATACGTACCCCACGGTATTAACGAAAAATCTTTCTTTAAAATAGATGAAAAATACCCTAACTACGAAGCATATCAGAAGTTTACTAAAAGTATTTTTAAAGATAAAGATATAAAGTATACTGTTTTCTTTAATTCCAGAAATATCAGAAGAAAAAGTCCTGCTGACTTAATATTAGGTTTCAGATTATTCTGTGATAGTATAGGTAAAGAAGCAGCGAAAGAATGTGCTTTGATATTACATACTACTCCTAAAGATCAAAACGGTACTGATTTAGTAGCAGTAAAAGAAGCATTATGTGATCCAGAATACGTTAATGTATACTTTTCAAAGCAAAAATTATCTACCGAGCAAATGAATTGGATGTATAATTTAGCTGATTTAAATGTATTACCGTCCTCTAACGAAGGTTGGGGGCTATCTTTAACTGAGGCAATGATGGCCGAAACTATGATAGCTGCTAATGTTACTGGAGGAATGCAAGATCAAATGAGATTTGTAGATAATAAAGGTAAGTGGATAGATTTCGATTCTGATTTTCCTTCTAATCATAGAGGTACTTATAAAGAGTGCGGTGAGTGGGCTATACCAATTTTTCCTTCTAATATATCTGTAGTTGGTTCTATACCTACTCCTTATATATTTGACGATAGATGTTCAGCAGAAGATATAGCTAAAGCTATCAAACAATCGTATGATTTAAGTCCAGAAGAAAGATCAAAAAGAGGTAAAGCAGCAAGAGAATGGGTTACATCAGATGAGGCAGGTATGTCTTCTATTAATATGTGCAAAAATTTTATCGAAAGCGTAGAAGAAACTTTTGTTAAATTTAAACCTAGAGCTGAATTCGACTTTTATAAAGTTGAAGATAAAAAATCTAACTATATAGAACATAAATTAATATATTAAGAATGAGTAAAGCATTAGCAGTTGTATCATGTCCAATAGATACTTATTCAGGTTACGGAGCAAGATCAAGAGATTTTGTTAAAGCATTAATCAAAGCTAAACCTGAATGGGACGTTAAAATACTATCTCAAAGATGGGGTGCTACTAAGTTTGGTTATTTACAAGCCCATAACGAATTAGATTTAGCACAAAGAATAATACCTAAAATAGAAAATAAACCTAACGTTTGGATACAGATAACTGTACCGAATGAATTTCAACCAGTAGGAGATTTTAATATAGGAGTTACTGCAGGTATAGAAACTACAGCTTGTCACGATAGTTGGATACAAGGAGTAAATAGAATGAATTTAATTCTCACTTCTGCTAATCATGCTAAAATAGTTTTTGAGCAAACTACTTATGATATGAAAGACCAGGGAGGTAATAAAGCTGGGGTACTAAAAGTAGAAAAACCTATAGAAGTTTTATTTGAAGGGGTAGATGTAAGTAAATACTATAAAAAAGCTCCTAATAAAGATAGTAAAATAGTTAATTCATTAGATACTATTAAAGAAAGTTTTTGCTTTCTTATAGTTGGACATTGGTTATCAGGAGAGTTTGGTCATGATAGAAAGAATATAGGATTAACTATAGAAAGATTCTTAACTACTTTTCGTACTCAACTTAAAAAACCTGCATTAGTACTTAAAACTCAATCAGCTAATTCAGGACTTATAGATCAAACATCTATAATTGAAAAGATAGATTTAATTAAAAAGAATATAGGTGGATCAAATTTTCCTAATATCTACTTGCTTCACGGAGAATTACCAGACGAAGAAATAAATGAATTGTATAATCATCCTAAAATAAAAGCAATGGTAAGCTTTACTAAAGGAGAAGGATTTGGAAGACCTCTATTAGAATTTACTACTACAGGTAAACCTATTATAGCTTCAGGATGGTCTGGGCATACAGATTTCTTAAGGAAAGATTTAAACCTGTTAGTAGGAGGTAAATTAAGTGACGTTCATCAATCAGCTTTTATGAAAGATGCTATTATAGAAAATAGTAAATGGTTTGATGCTGATCCTAAACAATGTGCTACAGCATATAAGTATGCATTTAAAAATTATAATAAGAATTTACCAAAAGCTAAAAAACAATTAGGTGTAACTAAAAAGTATTTTACCTTAGATAAAATGAGAGAGCAGCTAAAAGAGCACTTAGATAAGTATGTTCCTACGTTAGCTATTAAGCATGAATTTAAAGCTCCACTACCTAAAGAAATTAAACTACCTCAAAGACCTAAAAAGTAAATTATGAATAAAGATCAATTAGTAGAAGGACCATTTGGAAGTAATGCTTGTTACGAACAAAGCTTTGAACAAGATGGTCAAGAGATTAAAACCTGGTTATGTTTTGGTAGCGGTTTTACTACTTCAACGTTAATGACCGAAGGATCTAAAACAGTTGCTGATTTATTAGAAACATCACCTGAATTATATAAAGATTTATTACATAAAGATAAAGAAAATAGAATATGGGCTCCAGCAACTATCAGCCTTCCTAAAAAAGGAATGGTTTTTGTAGACGGTACTACCAAAGATGATTGGTTATGGTCATCTGTGCTTGCTGTGGAAATACCAAAAGAAGAACTTGAAAAGTATCCGGAAGGTCAAACTCATAGGATGGATATGAAAAACGCTAAAAAGTTTCAAAGAAAAGATTTTATGGACGCTTTAGAGCACATAGGATTTTATAAAGTAGAAGAATGAAAATATTAGTTACAGGAGGAGCTGGTTTTATAGGCTCTAATTTAATTCATAGATTATTACAAGAAGGTCATCAAGTAACTTCATTAGATGATTACTCAACCGGTACTGTAGATAATGAATTACAATGGAGTAACTGTAAATATATTAAAGCAGATATATGCGATGTAAAACAAGCTGGTCACGAATTTGATAAAATATTTCATTTAGCTGCCTTATCAAGAATACAGCCATCGTTTAATAATCCTTCTGCTACTTTTAATACTAATGTAGTAGGAACTCAAGCAGTATTAGAGTGGGCTAGAGTAATAAATGCAAAAGTTATTTATGCTGGTTCTTCATCTAAATGGCATGATCCTTATCAATCACCTTATGCAGCGTGTAAGTATATGGGTGAAGAAGTTTGTAAGATGTATAAAGTAACTTACGGTATGGATGTTGAAATAGCTAGATTTTATAATGTATACGGTCCTAAAGAAATCGTTGAAGGTGATATGGCAGCAGTTATTGGAATATGGAGACATTGTGTTGATATTGGAGTAGCTTTAAGAATAGTAGGAGATGGAGAACAAAGGAGGGACTTTACTCATGTAGATGACATAGTAGACGGTTTATATAGAATAGGATTTAAAAAAGAAGTACATGAAGATGCTTGGGAGTTAGGCACAGGTAAAAACTATTCTATATTAGAGGTTTACGAAATGTTTAAAGAAAGATTCGATTGTGATAGATGGCACGTTGCTGACGAACCAGGTAATTATAGAGAAACTTTACAAGTTAATACTGATGCTCAGAGAAGATTAGGATGGCAACCAGAAGATAAATTAAAAGATTATATTTTAAATCTATGAAAATAAGTTACGCAATTTTAACACACAACGAAGGAGAGTATATAGATAAACTACTAACCTTTTTAGTTGAAAACATCAGAGAAGAAGACGAAATTGTAGTTGTAGATGATTATTCAGAGGATAAAAAAACTGTTAAAGTCTTAGAGAAATTCAAAAAGGATATAAGTTTATATCAAAGAAAGTTTGATGGTGATGCTACGCAGAAAAACTATTTAAACACAAAGTGTACTGGTGATTATATACTTCAATTAGATGCAGATGAGCTGTTTAAAAAAGAATTTGTTAAGTTACTTCCTTCTATATTAGAAAGTAATAAAGAAATAGAATTATTCTATGTGCCTAGAATCAATACAGTTAAAGGTTTAACTCAAGATCATATTGATAAGTGGAGATGGAATGTAAATGAAAAAGGATGGGTTAACTTTCCAGACTTTCAAATGAGATTATTTAAAAATAATCCTAAGATTAAATGGGAAGGATTATTACATAGTAAAGTAGCAGGGTTTTCTAGTTATGTATTTTTACCTCTCGATGAACTTTATTGTATGATTCATCCTAAAGAGATTGATAGACAAGAAGAGCAGAATAATCTATATGACAGAATAGAAGCTAACGGCAGAACTAAATATAAAGTATAATGAAAAAAATTATAGCAACTACAACTATCAATCCACCTACTGAAGCTCTTTTAAAATATGCTTCTATGCCTGATTGGCATGTTATAGTAGCAGGAGACTTGAAAACACCTCATGATCTCTATCAGAATTTAGATAACGTTACTTATCTTTCACCTGATAACCAACTAGAAAATTATCCGGTTTTAAGTGAACTTATTGGTTGGAGATGTATACAAAGAAGAAACTTTGCTATATTAGAGGCATATAAGTTAGGTGCAGATATAATAGCTATTATAGATGATGATAACATACCTTATGATGATTGGGCAGAAGAACTTTATGTAAATAGACCTACAGAAGTAACTATGTATAATGTTGATGAATTAGCTTTTGATTCGATAGGTGCATTAAAAGAACATAGAGATTTATGGCATAGAGGGTTTCCATTAGAATTAGTACCTTATAGAGACTATAGTAATTTTACAAAGGAAACGATAGTTCCTAAAGTTCAAGTTATATTCTGGGACGGTGAACCAGATGTAGATGCAGTATGTAGAATGATTTATAGCCCTTTTTGTAAATTTACACCTGAGCAGTTCCCAATTGCAGGTAATAAACCATCACCATTTAATTCTCAAAATACTATTATTACTAGAGATATAGTTAAAGATTACTTCTTATTTCCACATATTGGTAGAATGGATGATATATGGGCAGCATACTACGTACAGTCGAAAGATAATAAAGTAGTATTTACAAAACCAGGAGTACTGAGCGATAGAAGTTTAGGTACAGCAGGTAGATATTCACTAATTGAAGATATGAAAAGGGAATATATTGGTATGGAAAATAACGTTAGACTTTTAGAAGAACTAAAAGTTAGCCCAGATAGAATAAAAAACTTTTTACCAGATCAATCATGGGAAGCGTTTAAAGAATGGAAAAATATAATAAGTAGTTTATGAAAATTTTAATAACTGGACATAAAGGTTTTGTAGGACAAGAATATATTAGGTTTTTCAAAAGTAAAAATTATGATATAACAGGAGTAGATATTAAAGATGGAAATGACTGTCGTGATTTTTTTAAGGTATGTAATGATAAATTTGACTTAGTAGTACATTTAGCAGCTATAGTAGGAGGTAGAGAGACAATTGAAAATGATCCTTTAGCTGTTGCTACTGATTTATCTATCGATGCAGAGTTTTTTAACTGGGCGGTTAGAACTAAACAAAAAAAGGTTATTTATTTCTCATCATCTGCAGCTTATCCGATTAATTTACAAGCTAAAGGTACTAGAAATAAACTCAAAGAATCTGATATTGATCTTAATGATATTTCTTCTCCTGATTTTACTTACGGTTGGGCAAAATTATCAGGAGAGTATTTAGCTACTTTTGCAAGAAAGTATGGAGTTAAAACTTACGTATTTAGACCTTTTAGTGGATACGGAGAAACTCAAGATTTAGATTACCCTTTTCCTTCTTTTATAAAAAGAGTAAAGGATAAAGAAGAAGAATTTGAAATTTGGGGGGATGGAACTCAAGTAAGAGATTTCATTCATATAGAAGATGTAGTCGAAGCAACTATAAAAGCTGTAGAGTTAGATATACAAAAGCCTATAAACTTAGGAAGCGGTGTACCTACTTCTTTTAACGAATTAGCCGAGTTGATATTCGAAGTATCGAACTGGAGACCCAGTAAAGGAATTAAACATAGACCCGATAAACCAGTAGGAGTAATGTATAGATGTTCTAATAATTCTAGGATGTTAGATTTTTATACTCCTAAAATAAGTTTAGAAGAAGGTATAAGGAGGTCTTTAAACAAGTAATATATGAAAATAACTGCAATAATAGTTTCACGTAATGATAATTATGGTGGGCATTTAAATGAGAGAGCTACATATGCTATAAATTCAGCTATAAATACCTATGATGAAGTATTTTATATAGATTGGAATTCTGAAAAATATAGTTTACTTTATGATATAGAAAAAAATTTACAGTTCAAAGGTAACTTAAAACATATAGCTATACCTCCTGAAATAGCTTCTGCTCTTACCAACTATGATCCTCAAGCTCAAAAGTGCTGTGAAGTTTTAGCAAGAAATATAGGAATTAGAAGAGCTACTGGAGATTATATAGTATCGACTAATGTAGATATAATTCAACCTAAAAGAGAAGATATATTAAAATTAATAGAAGAAAAAGGAGAAGATAGCTTTACTACAGTTAGTAGAAGAGAAGTGGAATGGGATTATATAAAAGAATTCCAAGGAGGAAATTATAATTTTGATAATTGGAGTGCTTTTAGAGATGATGCATATAAAACCTCAGTACCAAGAAATAAATTAGAATCAACTACCCCTGGTGACGAATATAGTATAATTAACTGTTGTGGAGATTTTCAATTAGCTTCTAAAAAAGTATGGCATACTATAAAAGGTTTTGAAGAAGATTTAATATACCCTTTATATAGTGATACTAATGTACAAAAGAAAGCTAAGTTAAGCGGTTTTAATTTAACTGGTCAATTCTCTCCTCCTTTATTTCATATAAATCATGGTAGCAAAGGCTGGGGCGGAGGTGGATTTGCTGAAGGAATTAATAAAAAGGCAAATGACTTACAAAGAGCTATAACGTTTCAACAAGAATCCCGTAATAAAGATACTTGGGGTTTTTCTGATATTAATATAGAATCAGAAACTTTTTAATTATTAATCAACTATTTATTATAGTAAATCAACTTCCAATGAGCAAACTTAAAAATCTTATTAAAGAAGTAATATCCGAAGCTGCAAAGATTAGCTTTGCCGGTCATAAATTCCTATTAAAGGTAGATGTAAACGAAGATCCACAAAAGAAAGGTCTCAAAATACAGTTTCTTCCTACAAGTTTTGGTGGAATAACACCAACTCAACAAAACGATATAGCCATAGAATTAGAGCAAAGACTCGAAACTGGGCTAGAAGAATATGAGTTACGAGTAGAAAGAGATAGAAATTTGAAAGATAAGACCATAATTGGTTTCTTTGTATACATTGAATATTTTGATAAAATAGTAAGAAAAGCACTATCAGGTCAAAACCCTAACGTAGGAAATGATGAACAACAATAGAAAGGATATACATAAAGTACTTAAAAACTCTTTAAACCTTAGATTCGAAATCAAGGCAAAGAGTCCTTCTCCTGAACAAATTGAAAAAAAACTATTCATAGAAGCTCTACGAACTATGGTAGAAATACAAGATCGTACAGAGTTCCTAATATCAGAAATAGGAATAGATACAGTTCATTATGAGGATAAATACTTTAGAGTTATAGAAGCTCTATTTAAAATGCACTTTAATAAACAACAGCTTTCGTTAATTCATATGTATTTATATGAGTTAAAACCGGATAAAACCTGGGACGGAAAGATAGAATTAGACTTACAAAACGATAAAGAACCACAAATCGTTGATTTTAAACACCCAAAACACGTTTGGGAAGTAATAAAAAAGTTTAAAAAATAGTTGTTTTTCTGAATATTTTTTCGTATCTTTAAGCTGAACTATTATAAACGGTTATATATATGCAAAAATTAAAAATGATACCCTGCCCTAAGTGTGGCAATCCATTCCCAGAATTAAGATTAACTCAATACGGATACAATTTCTGTGTAGATTGTTCTGATGTTGAATCAGTAGTTGGTATTACTACAGTAGAAGGTTCTGGAGACCATACCTATAATGATATTATTATCATGGATAGGAAGAAAGCTTTGAATATCGCAAGAGCAGAAGCTGAAGCTATGGGTAGAAAGGTACCCGATCCAGTCGAAATATTAGATATGGATAGAGATGAAGCAGAAGTTTCTCAGTCAGTTAAGGAGAAAGTTAATAACGTTTTAGATGAGGATACGTCTAATGTTATAGTTACTAACGATGCAGATCCTAATGATGACGATGCTCATGGATTAATTAAAGGTATAGACTATTAATGGCACGTCCTTCTAAAATACTTACTAAGGAAGACATTATAAGAGCTCAAAAAGTAACTCGGTCTAATATGGCCGCAGCTAGATATCTTCATGTATCTTATAATCATTATAAGAAGTATGCTAAAATGTATAAAGATGAAGATGGAAAAACTTTACTTGAAGTTCATATGAATCAAGCTGGTGAAGGTATACCAAAGTTTGCTGTAGCCGGTATCGATAATGTTCCTCTTATGGATGTATTAGAAGGAAGAGTTCCTATAGAGCACTTTGATCCTAGAAAGATTAAAGCTAGACTTCTTAGTGAAGGTAAATTAGTAGAAGTTTGTAGCAAATGCAACTTCTCAGAAAGACGGATAACTGATCAAAAAATACCAGTTATACTAAATTTTAAGGATGGAAACAAAAAAAATTGGCATCTTGATAATTTAGAGTTTCTCTGTTACAATTGCTCTTATCTGTATGCAGCATCACCAATAGATGAGAAACGTGCAGAGGCAATGGAGGACTACGTCAAAACTAAAGACGAAGAACCTGATTGGGAGTTAGATGAGCATCATATTGAGCATCTTAAAGAATTAGGTTTATTTGATGAGGAAAAGCCTGGAGAAGAGTATATCTCTAGGCAATAAAACTATTTATTATTATGAAAAAGAAGAAAACTAATAAATTTTCAACTTTTAAAAAGAGAAAATCCCTCGAAAGAAAAGTGGCTGATGACTTAGTCAAAACCCACGAGCGTAATGAAAAGTTACGAGACAAGAAGATCAATCCTTCGTTTTTAGATCTTTTTTAACTAAAACTAATTATATGAAAAATGTATCGAAACTAGGCATAGCTGTAATTGCTATGTTCACTGTTATGGCTTTTACATCTATAAATGCAGTTAGATATCATGAGCCAGTTAATTTGAATATAAAACAACAAACAATAATCTCAATACTACCAGAATTAGAAACGGTAGAAATAAACTTACCAGCTACTACTCATACCGATTTTTTAGAAGCTTTAGGACATAAAGAATCAGGAAATAATTATTACATAGTTAATAGTTATGGATATATGGGAAGGTATCAATTCGGGTCTTCGACTTTAAAAGGTTTAGGATTTAAAGTATCAAAAGAAGAATTTTTAAATAATCCTGAATTACAAGAGCAAGCTATGCAAGCATTATTAGAACATAATAGTAAAAAGCTTAGAAGACAAATAGAAAAATACTGCGGTACTACAGTTAATGGAGTATTCATTACTGAATCAGGAGTACTAGCAGCCGCTCATTTAGCTGGTCAAGGTAATGTAAAAAAATTCTTTAGAAAAGGATATGAATTTAAAGATGGATACGGTACTACTATGACTTCTTATATGAGAAAGTTTAGTGGGTATCAGTTGGATCTTAACTAAATTTTTCTTATATTTAAGTATATTTAAAAGTTATGACATTTGATAATTTAGTTTTTATAAAACACCCTAATGACTTCTTTGAAGGTCTTATGGCTAAGTACCGTTTTGATAACGGTAAAGAGATTTCCGTAGTTGCAGGTAATAATTTATACTGTATAACTAGATACGGAAATAGAAAAGGCGGACCTATGTTAGAAGTAGAAGATGTTATGAAATGGGAAGTATTAGTTGACGGTTCTGAAGTAGAAGGTTGGCAAACTAAAGATCAAATTAACGAAATTATTAAAAAGAATACCCAGTAGAGCAGTAGGTAGCTCGCTTTGGCTTAACTCGGCGCGGAGAAGTAACTTGTACGTAAAAGTGAAACTTGTAATAGATACGATCGTGAAAAGCAAAGAGGTCAGAGAGGTCGCAGGTTCGAGTCCTGCCTGGGAAACTAAATAAAGGTTATGGCAGCAGAAAAAAGAGGGCATACAGTTAAATTAGAGCATAATTTTAATACAGCAGGAGTGTTAGAGGTTTGTATTAAAGATAATTGGTATAGGGTTACTTCTAGAGACTTTAGATCTTTTGATGGTCCTAGAAGGATTACTCAACCTATCAAACAACCTGGTCAAGGTATAAAAGGATTTTTTGATGTAGAGTTTGAAACTAATGAGTACTTTGGTCCTGTTTATATGCACGGTACAAATAATATAGTATCTCCTAAAAATTTAGAAACTATAATTCATCCAGGTAAATGAAAGCATATAATTTTGAACACCCAGAAGAGTTTGAAAAGTTATTCTCAGGAAATAATAAAGAGGTAACTGATGCTATGGTTTCCGGAATTATAGAAGCATTTCAATTTCATAAAGATGATGCTCCGTTATTTTCTATTAGCTTTGGAGATGATGATATAGCTTATGAGATTAATTTACCTAAGGAGCAATGGATAGGAGCTCTACAAAAATGTTTAGACTTATATCACGAATGGGGTCATTCTGATGAAGCTATTGATACTTATTTGATCCAGAAAGAAATAAAAAAATGGCTTACGGAATAAGATTAAAATATGTTAATGATGATTTATTTGAAATAATTAGAGCTATTAAAGTTCATAATTGTATTATTCCAAAAAGACATCCTAATAAAATTGATAAAGAGTTATTAGGTTTATGGGTTCATCATGTAGGAGCAGAAAGAGTACTAAGAGATGGAGACTATCTACTTTTAGTTAAAGCAGTTGAAGAGGCAGAATGGGAAGAAATAAATTAAAAAAACATTGTCAATCAGTTGGATCACATTGTTTTTTTTCGTATATTAAGAGTATAATAATAATTAAAAAAAGGTTATAATATGGCAGACGTAATGTTAAGTTTTGATAAAGAGCAGACTTATATGGATAAGGAAACTCTAAGAAAAGAATGTCCTTTGGCATTCGCAACTGAGGCTACTAACCCTGATGTTAGTAATAGATATCTATTTGTTAATACTGAAACGATTATTGACGATTTAGATAAATTAGGTTGGAAACCTGTTCAAGCAGCTCAAAGAGCTAGTAGAGGTAAATCTACTATCTTTAGTAAGCATATGATTGCTTTTCAGAATCCTGATCTAAAGATTAAAGGTAAAGATGGTGATGATTCGTTTCCTAGAATTATTATGACGAACTCTCATGATGGTATGCAAGCGTTTAAGTTTAGCGTTGGTATATTTAGATTAGTTTGTTCTAATGGATTAGTTGTTGCTGATGAGCAGTTTAATGAGTTTAAGATTAAGCATAAAGGATATACTTTCGATGAATTGAGAGGTGTCGTTAATCAAGCTGTAGCTGATCTTCCTAATAAAGTAGAAGTTCTTAATCAGATGAAGAGTAGAATCCTTACTCAAGATGAGAAGAATAAGTTAGCTTTAGATGCTATGTTAATTAGAGCTAATATTACTCCCGGTTCTAAAGAAGCTAAAAAGTTTAACTACGATGATGAAACTATAGAAGATATTCTTGATCCTAAAAGAGATGAGGATAAAGGAGATGATCTGTGGAGAGTCTTTAACGTAGTTCAAGAGAAAATTACTCAAGGAGACTTTCATGCTGCTTTAACTGGAGCTAAAGTTAGAAAGGTTAGAAAGATTAAATCTTTTGAGAAAGATCTCAAAGTAAATAAAGAGTTGTTTAAGTTAGCTACTGCATTAGTATAATGATAGAAGTAATTAAGCATATTTTTGGTTTTTGTGGAGAGCATTGGCATCCTAATATTTGGACTGCCTTTGCGTCCTCTCCGCTTATAGCCTCTACTGTTTACTATGTTAAGTGTAAATGTGGGGGATGGTTTAATCATAAAAAAGGTTGTAAGCATGAAATGCGTAAAATGTCTAGATGAAATAAATCCTTTAAGGATAAAAGCTTTACCCGATACTAAAACGTGTGTAAAGTGTTCGGATACTTCTAGATGGTATGTAAGGAATATTATTTCCGGAAAGACTACTTATTGCGAAACTGAAGTAATAAAAGATCCTGAATCAGCTAGAACTATTGCTGCTATGGATAGAAGAACTGGATGGGGTTCTAATTTAAATAAAGTAAGAAGATAAAAATTAAGTTATGAAAAGTAAATTTAGAAAATTAATGTTGTTTTGGGAACTATATTATCCCATTATTTTAGCTTTCTTTTCTTTTTTATATTCAGTAAGTCTCTGGTTTACTGGAAATAAATTAGAAGGAATTTTTGTAGGTATTTGGGTACCTTCTATACTAGCAGCATCTGTTGCTATAAGACAAAGGAGACCAAGAACTCCTTATTTTCCTAAAAGTACTAATAAAAGAAGAAAAAAATGATTACTGGTAATATGTTAGTTATGTTTATAGTGGGATTTATTATATTCTGTTTTTATATAGCAGGATTAATATATGCTATCTATTGGGGTCATAGTACTCAAAGAGAAGAAATGATGAACGATCCTGAATTAAAAG
>VMHT01215694.1_pt1 | contig 16786 bp, 18 predicted proteins | sample 4693611 | NCBI WGS metagenome assembly VMHT01 (sample SAMN12280063, study PRJNA550983) | marine metagenome | isolation source: seawater sampled from same location over 5 years 0.02-0.2 micron viral filtrate | place: USA: collected off the coast of southern California halfway between the port... ...
AATGTACCTTATCCGGATAATACAACAGCATCTAGAGAGCATAATTTATTAAATAGACCTGTAACTGAATATGTTTACACTAGTAACAGTGATTTTTTACCAGGACGTATTAATCCTATTAATACTAGAGTTATTACTAAATGTGTAAATATAGATACACGCTTTCGTGAAACTCTTCATACTACTCAAAGTTCTGATTTTACAGTTCAATTAACTACAAAGTTTTCAAAAGTTGTATCTATGGAACTAAGTGCTTTAGAACTACCATTATCATTTTATGGTATATCACGTAGTAATGGTAACAACTTCTTATATTTAAATGTTAATCATAATACAAAGGATGCATCTGCTAATGATATTACGATAAATACTGATAAGGTTTTTATTATACCTGATGGTAATTATAACTCAAATGATTTTATTGAAGTTATTAACAAAACTATATGTCCGTTAGACCAAAATCAAAATATGTTAGAACCACAGTCTATATTTTCATATATTCGTTTTACAGTTAATTTAACTAGTGATGGTTCTGGAAGTGGAAAAGTTTCGGTTTCTGCTGTAGGTAATGAATTTTTCAAAATTAACAGTATTACTTTAGATTTTACACGTAATATTGATGGTATTATTGATAATATTGATATTTCGAAAAAAATTGGTTGGAATCTTGGGTTTAGACAAGCTATTTATATTGATAATTATTATTATCACGGTGAATCTATTATAGAACCTAAAAATAATAGATATGTTTATTTATCGGTTGATGATTTTAACAAAAATTCTAACAGTCCATTCATAAGTATTTTTAATCAATCAATATTAAATGATGATATATTAGCTAGGATTTCTATTAAAGGTTCTCATTTTAGTATGTTATTAGACAATGATATGTCTATTGTATCTGAGCCTAGAATTTATTTTGGACCTGTTGATATACAAAGATTACGTATTCGATTATTCGACGAACACGGACGTATTTTAAATATGAATAATACCGATTTTTCTTTTTGTTTAAAAATTAAAACTATGTATGATTTATAAAACATATAGAAAATACAGTATTATTTATACATATTTCAATTATTAATATGTATAAATACGCAAAAATTGCTATACAACCTTTTCCTTATTCTAAAAGTTTAATGTTCTCCATTTTAAAAACAAATAATGAATTTACATATTGGTATAACAATTTTGATTTTATTCATAATACATATTATTACAACCATAATGCTAGAGATTATAATTATAGTATTCAAATAAGATATGACTGTATTAAAGATAAATATTGTAGTAGTGAATTTCACGATGTTATTACTGGTAAATTATCATTAAATATTGGTGACGATAAATACAATGAATCTATAAGACATAAAATTAAATATTTTACTGCTAATGATTATTATATACCATTTATTAATTTAGATTATAAAATAAAAACAGAATATTCTATTACAAAAAATAATAAAAAATTTAATGATCTTCAACTATTGCAAAAGAAAATCTTATAATATTTTATATTATGCCATATAAAACTAGAAAAGTTAGAAATAGAAATTGCTATCGTGTATATAATCCTATTAATAAAAAAACATTTGCAAAATGCACTAGCAAAAAAAAGGCTATTAAACAAATGCGTTTATTAAGAGCCATACAAAATAACAAGAATTTTAGAACCACTGTTGGTATTAAAACTAGAAAAAGACAATATTATACGCGCAAAAACAAATAAAAAAATGCCAATTAAGGTATTTTTTTATTTTTTTATAATTTTTTTACTTATATTTGTTATCATATCTCAACAGTATATCATTTACTATATGATTCATATTTTCTGTAAATCTATCATCATAAATAGATATTTGAACGTGATACGGCTTATTATTTTCCCATAATCCTTCATAAACTACACCATTTTTATGTATCATTTGACCTTTTCCATGTCTGTTACCATTTTTAGTCTGGCCACGATATATTTCTCCTTGAGGATATCTTAATATTTTACAATCTAGTGTATTTGAATGATATATTGCTTGCTGACTCATTGATTTTTCATCTTTTTCTTCATTTATTGGTGCCATTCCACGATTACGACGAGAGAACCTAACTGCTGCTTTTGATGACATTATTGTATAAAAATACTTGTATATAGTTGGAAAATGTAAATTATTTCATTTATTTTCAATTTTTTATTTATCAGGTTCTCCAACATAAAGATTTAATATGTAATTATTATATGAATAATTGTGTAATAAATGACTTATCTTGTAAAACTAATATACCAAAACATGTTATTTTTAAACATATAGTACCGTACACCTATACAACACAAAGTAACAACCTATTACGAGATATACGTAATTACAATAAAGATATTAATTTAATTGAAAGTATATATTTAACTCAATATAATGAGTTTATATTATTAGTTGATTTGTATTTGTTCCATAATTATACACTTAATATGAGATATGTACCCCAAAAATTAGAAACAACATTTAAACGACACTTCATGTTAAAAGATAAAAACCCCCACGAATTAAGAGTATATATGGTAATGAACAATTTACCACATAAACGAAGGCGAAATACTAAATTTATTTGGGGATTAATGACTCCAGAAGAAAGAAATACTTTTATAAATAGTTATATATTGAATGAGGATTAGGTTCTCCAAAATCATTGTTTTTTGAGAACATTATTACTTATAATTGTTTTGTTTGGTCTAGGTTCTCCAAAAACATTGTTTTTTGAGAACATTATTACTTATATTTGTTTTGTTTGAATTAGGTTCTCCAAAATCATTGTTTTTGAGAACATTATTACTTATATTTGTTTTGCTTTGAATTAGTTAGGTTCTCCAGATTATAGAAAAAATATATTTTATTGAATAAATATATAATTGTATGGGAATAAATTATACAATTTGGAGAACCTGTAAATAAAAAATTGATAGTAACTCAAAAAAAATGTAAAAAATACAATAAAATAAACAATATATAAATATTTTCTTTTATTATTATAGTCCAGGTTCTCCAATTGTAAGGTAAATGTTAAGTAAAGAACAACAAAATATAATAGATGTAACAGGTGAAGGTAATAATATCGTAGTAGATGCTGTAGCAGGAACAGGAAAAACAACAACAATATTAGAGATATCAAAAAAATACTCTTGTCAAAAGGTAATACAAATAACTTATAATAAGGCATTAAAAAATGAAGTTCGAGAAAAGGTAAAGAATGTAAATATAGAAAATTTAACAATTCATACATATCATAGTTTGGCTGTATGTTATTACAATTGTAAAGCGCATGTAGATAATGAAATAAAAAAAATAGTAGAGAATAAAATGGAACCAAACAACAAAATCCCAACTTTTGACATAGTAGTAATAGATGAAGCACAAGATATGACATTATTATATTTTAAATTAGTAGCAAAATTTATAAAAGATATGGGTTCTCCAGTACAGTTATTAGTATTAGGTGATTATATGCAAGGTTTGTATGAATTTAAAGGTTCGGATATTCGTTTTCTAACGTTAGCTGAATTAATATGGAAGGAACATCCATTATTAAACACCGAAAAATTTCAAAAATGTACGATGAAAATGTCATATAGAATAACAAATCAAATAAGTTCATTTGTAAATAATGTAATGTTAGGAGAACCTCGTATGGAAGCTTGTCGTGATGATGTAAAAGTGCAATATATCCGTAATTCGAGGTATAATATAGAACGTATAGTTTGTGCTGAAATTAACAAATTATTTGATGAAGGAGTAAAACCGAGTGATATATTTATATTAGGTCCATCTGTAAAAGGAGAACGTAGTAATATTCGAAGATTAGAGAACTTGTTAGTAGAAAAAAATATTCCGGTTCATGTTCCAATGTTAGAAAATAGTGATATAGACCAAAGAATAATAGATGGAAAGATAGTATTTTCCACATTACATTCTGTAAAAGGGAGGCAACGTAAATATGTATTTTTGGTAGGGTTTGATAATTCATATTTTAAATATTATGCTCGAAATTTACCACGAAATATATGCCCGAGTACATTATATGTGGCGTGTACTCGTTCATTAAATGGTTTATATGTACTTGAGAGTAATACAAGAAGAGAGGATAGACCATTAGAATTTTTACATATGAGTCATCTTGATATGAAACAGGAAGACTATATTCATTTTAAAGGTCAACATCAAACATTATTTATGGTGGGTGATGAAAAAGAAACAAATCTGCCAATAAAAGTAACACCAACTGAATTAATAAAGTTTATACCTGAAGAAACAAATCAGCATATTTGTTCTATATTGGAACGTATTTTTGTAAAAGAAAAAGATATAATAGAGAATATAGAGATACCAAGTATAATTCAAACGAGAAAAGGGTTTTATGAAGAAGTAAGTGATTTAAATGGTATAGCAATACCGTGTGTATATTATGATCATTTATTAAATGCGTGGAATAATTGTTCTTCGAATAATACAAAAGATAGTGTATTATATGATATAATAGATATGAATATAGAGAACCTACACGAAAAACAGCAACAGTTTTTATTAGAAATAATAAATAATTTACCAGAAAAAATAGAATCGATAAATGATTATTTGTATATGGCAAATATAAATACAGCAATCCAAGAGTCTTTATATTTTAAATTAAATCAAATAGAAAAAGATGAATATAATTGGCTGGAGGAAGAAGCGGTAACCCAATGTATAGATCGTTTAAAGAGTACAGTAAGTGAAGATTGTCAAAATAGTTCTCCTTTAATTGAAGAATATATAATGAATTCATCTATGGATGGAGAACATGAATATATTGATAAATTTGTAGAACGTATATTACCAGGAAAAAAGTTTCGTTTTAATGCAAGAGTAGATTTAATAACAGAAACAACAATCTGGGAATTAAAATGTACGAGTGAATTAACTCAAGATCATATGTTACAACTAGTAATTTATGCTTGGTTATGGAATATGAGATATATGCGTAATGATAATGAAAAGATATTTCGATTATTTAATATAAAAACAGGTGAATTATTGCGTTTAGATGCAAGTATGGGTGATTTAAATAATATAATGTCATCAATATTTATTTCTCGATATACAGACCCAGTAGTAAAGAGTGATTTAGAATTTGTGAATGATTGTGTAGAATATTTACAGAATTTGTAAAAAATTGAGAAAATACGTGATAAAATATAAATAATAAACATCAAAATTAGGAGATATTTAAAATTAATATATAGAATGACATCATTTATGTCAAATAGTAAATTTATGGAGGGAGAAAGTGCCCGTATAAAATGGAAGAAAGAATTAAAAAGTGAAACACTTACAGTAACAGATTATTGTAGTAGGGCAACAGATTCAAAATTTATAAAAATGGCGGATATTGTGTTAGACGATTCAACTACAAGACGAACCACTGTAAAAACGGTGCCGATAGATACAAATAATTGGAAAGAAACTGCAGAACATATTTACATAATTACAAGAAATAATGAAATTATGAAAATAGGGGGAACAAGAACAGGAATGAAAGCACGTTGGGGTTCATATTTATGCGGTCATTGTGTAGCAGAAAGAAATAATAAACGTGGAGAACCAAATCCAGGAAAGATGTCAGTAACAAACGCTCATTTATATCATACAATTGAAACTGATTTATTGGAAGGTAATAAATGGGAATTTTACAGTTGGAAATTGCCTGAAGTGACAGTGCAAGTTGAAATACTAGGAGCCCCAATAAATGTTATAGCACAGACATATCATGCATATGAAGCGCGTTGCATTGAATTATTTAAACAGATAACAGGTCATATTCCTCAATTGTGTGATAACGCTGACCCAAATTATAAAACGAAAAATGATTAAAAAATTTTAATGTAATTTAATTAATGAAATATTTTTTTGTTTTAAAAAGTGATCTACTAATTCATCTATTTTGTATTCGTCAATATATTTGATTGTTTTAATTCCTGATGCAATTAATAAACGAGTACATATTAAACAAGGATAATGTGTAATATATGCAGTAGCTTCATTACAAGAAACCCCTCTTTTAGCACAGTCGCATAAAGCATTTTGTTCGGCGTGAACGGTAGCTTGTTCATGATTATCTCTAACAATACTTTCGTGAGGGCATCCAGGTAAAAAACCATTATATCCCTGACTAATAATCCGGTTATCTTTAACAATTAAACATCCAACTTTTAAACGTTCGCAAGGTGATCTTTTAGCTGTAACTTTAACTATATCTTTAAAATAAGTATCCCAATCAGGTCGTGATTCCATAATATATGTTGAACAATAACAACATATATCTATTAATGTTTATTAATAAAGTTTATTTCTTGTTGATTAATATTGAAGTAGTGATAGATATCATCAATATTTTCAACGTTAGGTATAGGAAAGCTTTGTAAAATACGTATATTATTAAAATTTCCCCATCTACATATATTATTAATAAAAACATACAACGGATGTTCGAGTATTTTTTTAATTTGGTTAGCTTCTTCTAGTGAAGAACAACGAATAAATACAATAGATTGTGTCATTCCACAGTTATCTACAAATATTTTGTATTTGTCAGTTGTAGATATAAATACTTTGTAACCATCTTGAAATTTATGAGGTCTAGATGCATAACAAGTTTGTTTTGGTGTATGTATTAGTTTATATTTATGTATATTATCAGGTTCAATTTGAATAAGATCTCTTTTTGTGTATTTATGTAAATCACTACTGGTTTGTACTTGATATTTCGCAAGACTATTATTATCAACAGTTTTAGCTAGTATATTATATACATCATTAGTGTATAACAATGGTATATATTTACGTTCTATAGATGGAACAGAGCTATTATATTCAATACCTTTCCATATACCAGAAATGTTAATATTAGAATCTGCAGTTTTATTTTGTATGAGATACCAAGTAAAGCTTGAACCAATTTTTTTAAAATATTTTTTAGCACGATGTATATCAAGATGAACTATTTGTAATCTAGTTAATATTTTAATTAAATCATTTCTATCTGCATATGACATCCAATTATCGGGTGTAATAAATAACATATACCCATTAGGTTTTAAAATAGATAATGCTTTTTTAATAAAATCTTTAATTAAATTATGATTTTTTGAAGCTCTTTTACCATTTTCAAGTAATTTTGCATAAGGAGGATTAACGTGAATAAGGTCATACAAAGTATTATATTGTTTTGTTAAAAAGTCTTCTTGAGTAATTTGTAGATTATACTTATCATTATCAAATATACTTTTAACATTATTTAATCTATCTTCATTTATATCATTAAAGTATAAAATGTCTTGTAATATGGTGTCTGCACTATGGTGAGGAATCAATTTATGATATGAATGAACGCTAAAGTTACCATTACCACAACAGGGATCTAATATTTTTAGATTAGGTTGTTTCCAAAAATCATTAGGTATAATTTCAAACATTTCTTGAACACAATTCATTGGTGTAGGTTCATCATTAGGAGATTTATATGTAGTCTTATCTAGATTTAATACAGTATCATAATAATTACAAATCTGTTCGAATGGTACTGTATCAATTTTATTCATATTAATATTACAATAATATGAATAAATAGATTTATATCAATTTTCTATATAATTTTATTTACTAATGTATAATTCTTTCGCTAATGTTTTAATAACTTTGTTATCTAATTTAACTTGTTCGTCTTCAACATCCCCTAATATTGCACTCATCATTTTATAACAAAAATCATATGCACGAGTTTCCATAACTTCAGATTCAGGATTTTCTGTTTTCCAGTCAGGAACCGTACGATAATTTGTCATTGATATGCGACTTAATATTCTTCTTAATTTTTGAAGTTCATCTGTATCTTTAGACCAACCATTATCTTCTTTAATATACATGGTTTCTCGTTTTATATCAGTGCAATGAATTGGACGTTTTGTAATATCCATACTCTTTAATCGATCCATTATCATTTTTGTCATACCACTTACATAACCGTGATTACCAATGTATTCAATTTCACTTAAATTAATAACCATATTTTGAAGAAACTCAGTAATACTCATAGCATCTTTGCAGGTATCGTTAAGAAAGAAGTTAATATTAAATCTTTGATTATTATTATTGTTAATTGTATTACCACTATTAATATTTTTACCTTCTTTACAAATTTCAACTAATCTATTTTGCAGTTGAGTATTATTTTCATCATTTTTTTTCATTTGTTTATTAGTTTCAATAATTAATTCTTTAAATTCTTGATTTTGTCTTAGCAATTCAACTACAATATTTGGATTAGATATATCAATATTACCTGCATTATCAGTTATATCAGTTATATTATTTATATTATTTATATCATCAATAGAATAATCACATTTTTGTTTATGATACCAAAGACTATTCCTAGCTTTATATTCCTTACCACATTCACACTTAAAAATATCAATGTTTATAAGATTTGCTTTGGCGAGTTTTTGGCGAGTTTCTGTTCTATTTGTTCTATTTTTATGTTTTGCAGTCAAAAAATGTTTATCCATATCGCTTTTTTTGCTGCATCTATAGTTGCAACTTTCGCACACAAATTTTTTGGCGAGTTTTGGCGACATTTTTTGTTCTAAATGTTCTATAAATTTTGAACAGAAAAAGTCGCCATTCTTATTACGCGTAAAATATGTAAAAAAAGTATGCAGTCAGTTTGAAATTATTTTTTTAGTAATTACAGCATTATAGTCACAAACTCAAAATTGACAATTTCCGAGATGAAAAAAAAAATTTCTCAGAGGGGTAAGTCAAAAATGGACATTCTGAAAATGTCCAATTTCGGATTTCACCCACCTAATTATTTTGTAAAAAAGTATAATAAATATATAAATTGTAAATATGATATAAAGAATAACAAAAATACTAAGGAAAAATAAATATATAAATTGTAAATTGTATATAAAGAATAACAAAAATACTAAGGAAAATCAATAAATATATAAATTGAAAATAGTATATAAAGAATAACAAAATACTTAGAAAAAAAAATAAATATATAAATTGAAAATAGTATATAAAGAATAACAAAATACTTAGAAAAAAAAATAAATATATAAATAGAAAATAATATATAAAGAATACCGGGATGCTTAGAAAAATATAAACTATACCAATATATTTAAATATAATACATTATTGAATGTTATAATGAACGTCGAGTACGTAGATATTTGTTGTGGTTTAGCTTGGGGTGATGAAGGAAAAGGTAAGATAGTATCACAATTAAGTAAAGATTATGATTTTGTATGTAGATGGGCGGGTGGCAATAATGCCGGGCATACTATATATGTAGATGGTAAAAAATATTCAACACATTTAATACCATCAGGTGTATTTTATGGTAAGAAGTCAATTATAGGCCCAGGTTGTGTAGTAAATATAGAGGCTTTTCATAAAGAAATAGAATATTTAAGTGAAAATGGTTTTGATACAAGTTTAATTAAAATATCTCCAAAGGCACATGTAGTAATGGATAAACATATAGAAGAAGATAAAAAGAAGTATGCATCAACAATTGGAACAACAGCAAAAGGAATTGGACCTTGTTATAGTGATAAATATGCTCGAATTGGAAAACAAGTAATAGATTATATAGTTGAATTTAAAGATTATATTTGGGATGAAAAATTATATGGAAAAGTATTATGTGAAGGAGCACAAGGATTTTGGTTAGATATTGATTATGGAAATTATCCTTATGTAACAAGTAGTAATGCGTTACCTTATAGTGCTTGCAGTTTAGGATTTCCTCCTCAAAAAATAAGAAAAATATATGGTGCAGTAAAAATATATGATACGCGTGTGGGTTTTGATCCAGATTTTCCTGAAAGTCTATACGATGATAAAGAATTAACAAAGATAGCGACTGTAGGTGAAGAATACGGAACAACAACAGGTCGTATGCGAAAAGTAAATTATTTGGATGTAAGTAAATTATTAAAAGCAATAAACATTTCAGGTGTTACTCATTTAATAATATCAAAGGTAGATATATTACAAGAATTAAATATTTGTAAGTATTATTATAAGAATACTTTAATTAGCTGTGATTCAATAGATGAGTTGCAAGATCAAATAACTAATATTTTAAGAAAAGAAGGATCAAACCATTTAATAGAGATAATATATTCAAGTAATCCAGAGAGAATATAAAGGGTGTTTAGCTAGATGATTCTATATTTTTGTAAACGTTTTTAGTGTGGGTTTCGTGTTTATAATAAATCATACCAAATCCAATAATAGACATAGTAATGTAAATAGTAATAGCGGTAATAGGTTCCATTAGTAATAATAAACATATATCTTTTATATTTATTATTAAAATAAAAATGTTCCAGCACGGGCTCGAACCGTGGACCTTCGGCTCATAAGACCGATGCTCTAACCAACTGAGCTACAAGAACAGTGCACGAAGTGGGGTTCGAACCCACGCAGCTTATGCTACCAGGTCTTAAGTCTGGCTCCTTAGACCACTCGGACATCCGTGATTGTTTAATAGTTTATTGACATATTAAGGTCAGTCACCCGATGTGGGGCTTGAACCCACGACCACACGCTTAAAAGGCGTGCGCTCTACCGACTGAGCTAACCGGGTAAAGTCTATTTACATTAATATACACTACTCACACATACTATATACACACTGTCTTTTTATATTGTTGCTATAAATAAATAATTATAGGTAGTGAGGTAACGTATAATTATATAAATAAATATAAACATAAATATAAAATAAATATAATATTTATATAATAAATATTTAACTATGGAAATAAGTAATGGTATATTAATAGAAAAAAATGCATTATCTGTAGAATTATGTAAGGATATTATAGAAATATTTGAATCAAATAATAAAAAAAATGATGCAAACGTATTGGGTGGTGTATTCAAAGACGTATTAAATGCTAAAACAATATATTGTACAGACATTAATCATCCTAATTGGCCGAGAATAGAAAAATTTATAGAAAAAATTACGATTACAACTGTATTTAAATATATACGAAAAATGGGAGAGGTTGTCAAATGTAAACAACCAGATTTTGATTTGTTTACATCATTTAATTGGAAAGGCTTCAGTATTAATAAATATTCAGCAGATGAATCGGGACATTATATATATCATACAGATAGGCATATAATATTAGAAACAGACGAAGAACGAATTATCACATTTATATATTATTTACAGGACGTAGAAATAGGTGGAGAAACAGATTTCCCTAGTCAAGGAATAACTGTTAAGCCCGAATCAGGAAAATTAGTATTATTTCCATCTACATGGACATATCCTCATTGTTCTCTTCCAACTATTTCGAATGATAAATATATTATGGTAGGTTGGATATTAGCAAAAAATTATCGTAAAGGTGATAATCTAATAAATGACCCTGAAAAAAATCCAGATTATATTAAACCTTTAGATACCTGTTAAATTTATTCTATTCGGTGTGAATTTTATTAACCCAACCTGTAATAATATATTTATGTGACGATAATGGAACATTTCCACAATGGGGATATGTCCATGTAGCTGGAAATAATACTAATTTACCAACTTCAGGTTTTATATTAATATTGCATTCAGGAAAACCAGTTTCCCCACCGTTATCAACATCATTTAAATACCACATAAATACTATCTCTCTTGATAGTTTAAAACAACTCAAATTATCAGTATGTGTTACAAATTTACCACACCCTTTATCATATTTTTGTATTTGGAATGTATTAACCTGATAATCATGAGATATTTTATTGCATTTTTGGTGATAGATAGTAAGATGTTTTGTTAATTCTTTAGATAAAAAATCATTAATTTTATTCCATTCATTAAGTTTCAATATATTTAAGTCTAATGAATCTTTTACTTTTATATCAACTCCCTTAGATGTGTTACCTTTATAGCATAAATGTCTATTTGCCTCAAATTTTTCTATTATATCTTTACATAATTCATTTGACAGTGAATATTTATGTATATAAATATAATTTTTCATATATATGATAAATATTATAATATTATTTAAATTATTATATTATTTACAATCTAATTAGTTATTATTATGTTTATCTTTATAAAGAGCTTCACAAACTCTTTTAAGACTTCTATTTATTGAGTTTGTTGAACAACAATGTTCATAATCTATTGCAACAATTTTATCATTATATTTAATTATATTCGCGGTTGGGCTAAATGTTGCATTTTTTATATTATCATAATTAAAAGTATCAGTACTTGCTAATTGTTCAAAATAATTTATATCGAATGTATAAAACGAAGGTGAAAAAGTACTGTATAAAAACCTTTTTTCGTAGTCACGTGCAACTTTCATTGGTTCATTTTCTTCCAGTATGTGAAGTATGTTTTGAAAATATTCTTCTCCATACCCACTGTATAAATTAGAACAATCATTATGTTTTAATTGTAATGATTCCATTACACTTTCAAATTCTTTAAAACCAGTATTGAATATCTTTGTTAATTTTTGAAAATCTAATACATATTGTTCTCTATTACTAAGTCCGTGAGAAAATGAAGGAGGATTAGGATCAACATAGTAAGGACACGTATAGAATATAATTTTATCATTATTATCATAATTAATTATTCCATATTTCAATATTTCTGGTATAATAACTGTGTTATTACCTTGCTTTATATTTTCATTTCTTACTAAATCTTGAAAATACATTTCAGTTACTAAATTTAACGTTATAGCTTCTTTAATCTCTTCTGGATAAGTATTCATAACAATATGAGTTTTTGTTATAGTAGTCTTATTATTAGTTATAATTGTATTTCTAGACAGCAACATAGGATGATTGATGGTAGTTGGAGAATATAAAACATTAATATCATTATACGATTTTCCTAATGGACGTGATTTCTTACTATGTATAATATCATTTTGTTCATCAAATATATCAGAATAGTTATATGATGATATGCTATTATACATATTTTGAATACCATCGCTATGAGTTTGAGTTATAGTATTTTCATCAACAAGAAATTTTAGATACTTAGACATTATTAATAATAAAAATATTTAATATATTTTATATACTATCTGTTTATAAATATTTTATATACTTTATCTGTTTATAAATATATTAAATAATATATAATATATAATATATATTGTATAATGTCGTATGAATTTGAATCAAACGGACAGACTATTTCATTATCTGATATTGCGTCACTAAGGAGCTATGATACATCAAATGATGCAATTTCTATTTCACATAGCTCAACTCCATATAAAAAGCAAGGTGTAGCGATACTATCAAATCAAGTATCTATACCAGCTAATACTGGCAATTACACAAACCAAGCGAATCACGCATACCCAAATAAAAGTTATGTTGTTAATAAAAGTATAAATGAATTTGGTGGATTTGATAAGGGTAATTTGGCTATGAAACAAGAAATTAAAGTAAGTAATGGAAACATCAGTATTCCAAAAGGAGCAAAACGAATGATTATAATAGCTCGTGGTGGCGGTGGTGGTGAGGCCGGCGGTGGCGGCGGTGGTCGTGCTATGAGTGGGGCAGATGCTTGGAGAGCAGGTGGTCATGGTGGTACAGGTGAGGGTGGTAAATTTGCTTTTTCAAATGTATCAATACCAACCCAATATGCAGACGGTAATCATTCACTATCTGTTACAATAGGTAATGGTGGAAGTAAAGGTAATGGTGGAAGTGCTTCACACGGTTATGCTCCAAGCCACGCGGGCACCGGCGGGAACGACGCGGGAGGTGGAAATGCTACAAAAGTATATTGGCCACCCACTATCCCCGAGTGGGGTAACAGTATTCTTACAGCAAATGGTGGAAAAGGAGGTAATGGTGGTGGTGGTGGGAACGCACACGGACCACAATTTGGCGATAAGGGGAGGTCGAACAGCGGGACTATGTATAGTATTGGATTTAATAAACAGGATTATAGAAGAACTCATAACTCACCATATGTGCCGGCTACTTGGAGTGTTGATTACGATTATAGTGGTGTGTATGAAAATGTTGCCAATCAAACAATCGCTTATGGAAGAGGAGGGACCAATGGCGGTGGTGGTGGTTCAGGCCAAGCCTCCAACAATACTGCAGCTGATGGTGGTGATGGTGAGGATGGAAAGTCTGGATTTGTTAAGGTATTATATATGTATGGTAACGACTGACGACCCGTAAGTTATATTGTATATACACTCCATAAAATATATAAGAAATAATATATTTTATTTTTATGGTTTAATTGATTTTAGTATGAATTATTATACATATATCATCATTATTAACATTATGAAAAGATATATCGTGTTTACAATGAACTGCTAACATACAACCAGTTTTCAAATTATATTTGTTAGAATTAATTGAAATATAACCATTATTCAAATTACTAGTTTTAAGACAGATAATTATAATTAGTTTATTACTAGTAGTATCATTGCAGGGGGTATTAACAATTGATTTATCATTGAGCTTGGTAATATTTCCATCATATATATGAAGATGACATTTAGGTATAGAATAAAAATATATAACTGTTTGAAACATATGCGGAAAAAAACATGTAAAAATAGAATGAATATTTTTAATATTATCAATTAGCACATTTTGTTTTTCTTGACGTATATTATCAAATTCTTTAATAAACCACTGACACATCCATTCAGGAAACATATTATAAGAAATAAAAGTATTATTCCAAATTGGGTCGTTAAAAGAAATAGTTTGGTTTATTTCTTTTTCCACTATACCATTTTTATCATTAAAGGTGATCTTATATAAAGGTGTGTTGATTTTATTATCAGGTTTAAAATGACAAATCTGTTGATATAACAGATTATCAAAAAAATCAGTAACATTATCATTATACTGATTAGTAGTATATGTATATGAAAATTTATCATTATTTATAGTAATATTGTTATAATTATAATTATTATCCGGTAAAAAATAAGGAATATCAGTTTCTATAGTATTCCAAATATTAATAAGTAAGCATTTTTGTGATAATACTGAACAATCCTTATTTAATAAATTATTATAACCGTGATATAATCTAGAATTAAAAGTAATATTTTGATATTTAGTTAATGTTATAAGAGTAATATCAGTTTGAGTGTCAAATTCTTTAAATTTGTATGCATCATTATCGACATTTGTTAAAATTAGTTGACATTCATTATCATCAAAGTTAATAATAATCGAAAATTCCGGATATAATTTTATATTATTTTTATTGTAATAAGATTTATCGTATATATTAGTAAATATATTACTACTACCAATAATGGAAAATTCAATAATTGGTTCAGGTTTAATGGTATCTGTATTATGATTGATATGATAGTGAGAAATAAAATTAACAATTTGTTCAAGATTACAGTATTTATCTTTTTTATATTGATAACGATATGATTTATTTTTTTCTAATTTATCTATTTCGTAATTATCATTAGATAATGATAAAGTATATATAGATTTTGTACTCATTTCTATATATATAATATTATATAACACTTTTAAACCATTTATATAAATTTATACCATATATAAATTTATACCATATATAACAATATAAATATTTATTATATATAAATAGTATATGCCAATAACAACTGTTATAGATAATATAACTTATATATTTACAGAAAAATTATCGGATGAAATATATACATCATATGAACCGAATAAAGTAACCATAACAAATAATTTAAATTCATTTGAACCAATATTAGATCTAATAAATAATATTAGAATGAATAAAATAAAGAGCTCATCTATAATATGTAATCCAATAGATAATTATGAAAATAGCATAAGTAATTTACTCAAAAAACTAGTTTAACTAAGATGAGTAAGGCAATCATTTTTATAATCATTATGTGTAAACCAAAATGTAAATGTATATCTATTACTAGTGGGTTTAGATACATAGTGTGGATGTGTCCAATATGGAGGAAATAATATAACATCTCCTTTTTTCATTATAATTTTTATTTTTTGTGTAGGAAAGTATAAATCTCCATCATCAAAATCATCATTAAGTGCAATAATACACGACAATAATCTACCTGATGTTGTTGAACTACTTGGTAATATACCATCAACATGTATGAGAGTAGCATCATGAATTATACGTAATTGAATTGGAGAAAAAGATGGAATTTTATTATCAAATATAGACGAGTTAATTTTATTAATTATATATGGTATAATACGAATATATCCAGATAAAAATAAAGAAATATCTGATTTATATTTATTGATTAATGGATCATTTATAATATCGCTTATTTGTAGTGTATGACAAGCAACGTTATTACCTTCACAATATGTTGAATTTTCTAATGGTAGTAGATCAAACATTTCAACCATATTATTACAAAGATCTTTATCAATTAAATTATTTATACAATATATATCATTAGCATAAGTAGTAATAGATGGATCCATATAAAAACTTGTATTAATTTTTTATATGAATTATAATTATATATTTATTTAAAAAAAATCAAAAAAGCATTGTATTGTTATGCGTATATCACTATTTTTTGTGGTAGGAGACACACAATGTGGAATATCGCCAACTACTATATTTGCTGAATTTGAACTGGGATAAATTGCATTAATGAAATCATTATTTTTATACATAAAAGCACCTCCTGTATTTTCAT
>VMHT01142368.1_pt1 | contig 16783 bp, 27 predicted proteins | sample 4693611 | NCBI WGS metagenome assembly VMHT01 (sample SAMN12280063, study PRJNA550983) | marine metagenome | isolation source: seawater sampled from same location over 5 years 0.02-0.2 micron viral filtrate | place: USA: collected off the coast of southern California halfway between the port... ...
AAGCAGCAGGAGCAAAAGGTAAACAATTTGTTAGTAATACACCAGCAGCCAGAGTATCACTTAAAATAAGGAAGGATAAATAATATGCCATACGGAAAATACACACCTAAACAGAAGAAACTTGCAGCAGTTGCAGGAGATAAGAAAAAGATTACACAAGCTGACATCATCACATTAAAGCGTAGAGGTATGTCGATTAAGAAAAAGAAGAAATAAAGATGAAATGTAAGTGCGGTTGTAAGCGTAAACTTTCTATAAAGAAAAAGAAGAAGAAATGAAGCGTAAAGGAGTATCACTATCTCTAGGTAGAGGTGAGAAGTCTCGTAAGGGTGGTCTCACCGCAAAGGGCAGGGCTAAGTATAACAAGGCTACAGGTTCTAACTTAAAAGCCCCTCAGCCTGGTGGTGGTCCTAGAAAGCGTAGCTTCTGTGCTCGTATGAGTGGTAACAAAGGACCAATGAAAGATAGTAAAGGTAGACCCACTAGAAAAGCTTTAGCCCTTAGAAGGTGGAAGTGTTAACAATATGAAAACACAAGAAGAATTAGGTGAGTTACAAGTTCTATTAACAGATACTTTAAAGAAGGGTATCAAGCTAATGCACGTCACTGAGGAATATAATCCTTCCCTTCTTAACTGTGCTAGACAACTACTCAAAGATAACGATGTAGTTCTTATGAGTGGTAAAGATACTCCACTTAATGATCTACTAGGAGAAGTCTTACCTTTTGAAGAGAGCCCTATAGAAAAGATTAAGTAATTACAGTTATAACACCGAAGAGAGAGAGAGTTGAAGCATGAGTATTGAAAAGCTTAAACAACTCAAGGACTTCCGTAACTTCTTATATGTAGTTTGGAAACACTTGAACCTACCTGATCCTACAGCTTTACAATACGATATAGCTGACTTCATGCAACACGGTCCTAAACGATCTGTTATCATGGCGTTCCGTGGAGTAGGTAAGTCCTGGATATGTTCTGCCTATGCAGTGCATCAACTACTACTAGACCCCACTAAGAACATACTAGTTGTATCTGCTTCTAAGAACCGTGCTGATGACTTCTCCACCTTTACCTTGAAGATCATACACGACATTCCTGTCTTACAAGGACTCATACCTAAGAACGATCAAAGGTTCTCTAAGATAGCTTTTGATGTAGGACCTGCACCTGCTGCTCACGCACCTTCCGTTAAGTCCCTAGGTATATCCTCTCAGTTAACAGGTTCTCGTGCTGACATCATCATTGCTGACGATATAGAAGTACCTAACAACTCTGCTACTCAAGGGATGCGTGACAAGCTAGATGAACAAGTAAAAGAGTTTGAAGCTATTATAAAGCCCTTAGACACCTCTAGGATTCTCTTTCTAGGTACACCCCAATGCGAGGACTCTATTTATAACAAACTGCGTGAGAGAGGCTATGACGCTCGTATATGGACCTCTGAGTACCCTAGTGAAGACTTAGTACTTAAAAACTATGATAACGACATAGCTCCCTTTATAACAGATAAGATATCAGAAGATACAGTAGGAAGTACTACAGAACCTTCTAGATTCTCTGACTTGGACCTAGAAGAGCGTAAGCTGTCTTATGGGCGTACAGGGTATGCTTTGCAGTTCATGCTTAATCCTAGGTTGTCTGACGCTGATAGATACCCTCTAAAGATTAACGATCTTGTTATAACAGATGTTGATTGTGACTTAGCTCCTGAAAAGATTATATGGTCTAGTGATCCTGATAACGAAAATAAAGACCTTCCTAATGTAGGTCTAGGTGGTGATAGATATCACAGACCTTCTAAGACTTTAGGTGATATGGTAGAGTATACTGGGTCTGTTCTGTCTATTGACCCTAGTGGTAGAGGTAAAGATGAAACAGGGTACGCTGTAGTTAAGATGCTTAACGGTCAACTCTTTGTTCCTGAAGCTGGTGGTCTAAGAGGTGGTTACGATGATCAAACACTTAAACAACTAGTATACATAGCTAAGACTAACAAAGTTAACAAGATCATTATAGAGTCTAACTTTGGTGATGGTATGTTCATGGAACTTCTTAAACCTTTGTTTATGACTTCCTATCCAGTAACTATAGAAGAAGTTAGACACTCTAAACAAAAGGAACTTAGAATCATTGATGTCCTTGAACCTGTTCTTAATCAACATAAACTTATTATTGATCCTTCTGTTATTCAACATGACTATAAGAGTGCTCAAGGGTATCCTATAGAACATCAAGCTAAGTATATGTTATTCTATCAACTTAGTCGTATAACAAAAGATAAAGGCTCTCTTAATCACGATGATAGATTAGATGCTCTTTCTATTGCTGTTAACTATTGGGTAGAACAAATGAATCAGGATGTTGATAATAACATTAACTTTAGGAAACAGGAACTACTTGATAAAGAGTTAACATCCTTTACTGATTCCTTTCATAAGAGAAGTGTTAAAGGTCCTAGGGCTATGCTCTGGTCGTAGCTATCGCTACTCCTTCTTATAACAAATCTTTAGTTCTTTAGTGATTAATATAGGTGCTTCGGTAGTTAGTTTAAATACATAAATATAAAGTACCTATAATAAGAGGGTCGACCCTGACGAAGACCCTCCCTCCTTTTAAAAGCTCTTATAACTATTTCTAGGTCTTTAGACACACCTATCCTTAAAAAGATTTTTCTTATTAAAGGACATAGTCTTATTGTCGTAATGATCTAAGAAGGAGAAGAACGAAGTATCGACTTCTTTAGTTTAAGTCGCTATTATTCTTGTAAGACCTTATGGTTTTAAAATCACTCCTCAAGGAGTTCCTAATAAAACATTATAATCAGTTTTCAGATTTGTAAAGCCTAAAATTTCAAGATATGGACATAGATACTCAGACAGACTTGTTAACCAACGACTTATGTAACTTAATAAATCGCTATAAAGAGGAGTTCGATTTGAATGACCAAACAATCATAGGTGTCCTGGAGTTCATTAAATATGACCTATTAGCTATGAGTGTTATAGAAATGGAATGGGACGAAGAAGACGAAGAAGAAGAGGAATGTTAGTTTACAATCATTAGATTTTAATTTTAGTTGAAAAAATCTGAGGGGGTATATATCGCTTAGTAACTGCTCGTTACCCCTATGACCCCTAGCAAAAGCTCTTATGGGGGGTGGGTAGTGTTGTTAAAGCGTTAAGTTCTTGGTAATCAAGTAGTTATGATTAGACATAATCCATATTGTGCGATAATTAAGGTCAATTCATTGGTTATTTTTCGTTATTGAGACCTTGTTGAGACTACTTGTAAATTTGTATTTCCTTTTTCGTTTATTTTTTTTGATCAATACAGTTATTGAGACCTTATTGAGACAAGGTAATTTTTTCCTACTAGGTAAATTCTGCTAGGTAGTTTTTTCCTACTGAGTGACAAATAGCGTGTAATTTCGTAACATTTTATTACTATTCCATGCTATTTACTACTAGAAAAAAGTTGGCATCAAGTTTGCTTAATGTAGGCAGTTCTTTCTCAATACTAACCAATAAATAATATAAACATGAAAAATAATAAATGGACCAATATACTACTAGAAACCATGGATTTAAACGCAAAATTGTTCCTGAGCTTGGTTGCCTTAAAAACAGAGCTTGAAACAGAGCCGAATGAGTGTAACCGCCCGGAGGAAGGGGATTGTGACCCTGAGCAGTTCATGAGCGTAGACCAGATCATGCGTAATCGTTCGTAAGCGTTCGTATTAATACCTTAGCCCTGCCACGAAAGTGGTGGGGTTTTTGGGTGTAAGAATAAACTTACAAACAACCAATAACTAAATAATAAAACATTATGAAACCAAACGGATTTATAATTCACGAAGGCACAAAGAACGGCTCTAAATACGCTGTAATTGCTACCCTTAAAACTTCTAACCGTAAGACAGGCAATATGATTCAATTGTGGATTCTGTTAGCTGATCATAGCCCAGTAGATGGCGTAAAAAGCGGTCTCGATGCATCTACCATTTGTACGGGTTGCAAGTTTGCAAGCGGTAATGGTTGCTATGTTAATGTGGGACAAGCTCCAAATTCAATATGGAAAGCTTACAAAGCAAATAAGTATCCTAAACTTGATCCATTCTTGTATGATAGCGTATTTAATGGACGCAAGGTTAGATTTGGAGCATATGGCAATCCGTCATTAATTCCTCTTTCTATTGTTAAAATGATCACTGAAGCTTGCGACGGCTGGACTGGATATTTCCACGACTGGAAAGAAATGTCTAAAGAAAGAGCGACAGCTTACGGAAAGTATTTCATGGCATCGACTGAGACTAACGATAGCGTAAGACGAGCAAAGGAAAAGAATCTTAGATATTTCCATGTTAGCCCAGAGCAACCCGAAAACACCATTGAATGCCTTGCTGATAGTAAAGGCTTATCGTGCGATCAATGCCAGTTATGCAAAGGTAATCGTATTGGTGCAAAGTCCATATGGATTAATCCTCACGGCTCAAAGAAGAAACGAGCAATAGAACAAGCAATAAGTAATTAATAACTAATAACCAATAATAATATGACAAATAGAATAACAAACCAAGATTTAGATTCTGCTATTAAAAGAATAAATGAATTAATACATCAAAAAACTTTTGACTGGTATAAAACTCAGAATCATTATTACATGGCAACCGATAGGGGAAGCCGTAGACATATATCGGCTAAAACCAAAAGAGAGTTATATGATCAGCTATGGGCTTTTATTGAGGGTATTGAAATATTAAGAAATTCCTATAAGACAATTTAACCAATAATAAACGATTAACATATGAAAAAACCAATCAATCATTCCGACATAGAAGATATGTTTGACTCCCTAAAACCAAGCAAAAAAGAACAAGTTGTCATCTGGCTTATATCGCCAGTAATTGTACTTGCCACATGGGCTACTTTAATCTTTATCTGTTCCTTATGAGCGTTACAGAATATATAGACGAACAAGCCTTTGTATACAGAATTGTAAGCGATTATAAAGAGGTTTATATACAATGGCACTTAAAAGACCTGCCACACCTGTTTACTGGGCGTGCTAGTAGCCACGAAGAAAAGATCGAGCAATATAAATCGGTTCTAAAAGAACTTAAAAAATTAAACCAATAAAACCAAATGAGTAAACAATACGAAATAGAACTAAAGAGTACCACCTATCGAACCTTTTATGTTAACGCTGACTGCATGGATGATGCTATCAACAGAGCAGAACAAGACGCATGGGATGATGAAGAAATAAGCCGTGCATGGTGTGATAACATGGAAGTAGAAAAAGGATACGAACAAGACGAACAGGAAGCCAACTAATATGAAAATAAGAAAGAAACACAGAAAGCCATTAAAGAACTACCAACTATTTGCAGATCATACCTTACCTAGTGGCATTGTTAAACAACGAGCGATTAGCGAGGTAGAGGCACGAAGTGCAGAGGAAGCGAGCAAAACAGGCTTTACCCTTGCTAAGATGTTAGGCATGAAATTTACACACGCTAGGGAACTAATAAAGCAATGAGCATTGAAATGTTATTAATGTTTACATTGATTTTCTTATTTGGCATTAGTCTTTTGTATAAAGAGTGATCAACGAAGATAAAAGATGTAATCAATGTGGAATGACCTTGCGAGGCATGGACAGAGAGGGGGACATTTGTTTGTCTTGCCTCTCGTCCTTGACTCCGCATTGTTCATTTGACCAAGGCTATAGTACCATTGAAGGAGCTATACGACAATCAACCAAACAACCAATAGAAAAAATGAAAATAGAAATAACACCTAAAAAGAAAGCAAATAATAAAATGTGGAATGGTAAACCTACAAACTTTAGTATTAAACAATCCTTAGAGGTAGTATGGGAAGCAATACATGAATGGAATGAACAAGCTACAGACAAGGAATACCATAACGATGATGTCAAACTGGGCATGGCTTGGATCATGGAAGAATTAGGTTATGGTTATGATAAAGATGGAGAGATAGAAAAGGAAGAGAGACCAATATGATAGAAGAAGAAATATATAGTGGAGTAGATGTCCGTCAAACCTTTGAAGAAACAGATGAATACATTGATGGATACGAATACGAAAACTATTCAGATGCTTTGAACCAATACAACAAACTAAATGAAAGTGAATAGAAATATGATAGAAGAAACCATGCATTACATTATGACCGAGCACTTTAAAGGTGTGCTTGATCCCAACCATAAATACTTTGACCTGTACATATCTTTACAGCATTTACTTGAGGAATATAACGATGGAAAATAACTGGATAAAAAAAGGGACTGGATTCAGACCCGACGATTGTCCTTATCAAGTTAACATTATTAGTTGCACAGAGTGTTCAATGAGTTGGATGGATGACGAAGATTATCTTTGTACGTGTGACAGCGACGAAGAAGATGACTGCGATGAATCTTGAAGATTACGACTTTAACGAATTAATATCTGTTGATTTTAGCGATAAGATTAAACAAGCATTAGAAAACTTTTGGAACAACACACAATTAGGTTACGATAAGAACGGTAAGGTTATAAGAACAGACATCAAGCGTATCCGTCCTAAAGATTATCGTGAGTTGATACTTAGAGAAGCTATGTATAAAAAATCTTTAATTGAGAACCATTTAAATGATGAAAGAAGAAAAAAAGATTGAGGAAAACATGATTCAATGGGGTAAAGCTAGGTATAGAAAAGCTCAAGAAATATATAAAGCACAAGGATATAACTCTGAATTACCTGCTTATAAAAAGTTAGGCAGAGAAGTACACGTTCCGATTGAACAAGCAGTAAATAAATTCTTTGAAGATAACTTAAGACCTAACTCACCAGTACCTGTTTGGTTACCTTTTATATGGGATTTAGAACCTAGTTTAGTAGCTTTCTTAGGAATCAAGGTATTGTTTGATATTCTACCTAGTGAACCTTACATCTCTGAAGCATCCTTTCAAGTGGCTAAAGCTTTGGAAGATGAAGTACGTGTTCGTTACTTTAAAGAGTACGTGACTGAGAGTGATTGGTTGTTACTAAAGCGAGATCAAAAGGACGTACTTACAAGGAATAGATTTGTTAATAAATTTTGGGATAAAGAAAGAAAGTATCACAAACAAGGAAGGTACAAAAGGTTTGAATTGTGGAGTCAACGGAACAAGATAATGCTGGGTTCTTGGTTGATTGAATTGATACGTATGCAAACTAATTTATTTCACGTTAAAGTTAAGCATACATACAATAATATAAAACGTAAAGTGATAGCTCCTAACAAGGACTTGTACGCATGGATTAACAAATACGATGAGAATTGTGAAGTCATTCGTCCGTTCTATTTAGCTACACCAAAACCACCTGTTGATTGGATAGATAACTACGGAGGGGGATACAATTCTGATGGACTTCCTACTTTACCTATCATGAAGATCAAGAACAACGACGGAATAAAACATCGTGACTTATCTGTAGCTTACAAACCACTTAACCGTTTGCAACGAGTAGCTTGGAAGATTAATCCTAAGATGTTAAACCTTATGAACTGGGCTTGGTCTAAGGATATGTCAATAGGTTCGATGGAGAAAAGCGAGTTGTTAGAACCGCTTGATATTGTACCTAACTTAGCAGAGACTGACCCAGAAGCATTCACTGAATGGAAGCGTAAACAAAAAGACATCTATGAATTTAACTTACGCAGTAACGGACAGCGTATGAGATGTTTAAAGATATTGAACGTAGCAAAACGCTATTCTGAGATGGATAAGTTCTACTTTCCTTATCAAATGGATTACAGAGGGAGAGTGTATGCAATACCTAGTTATGTTAACCCACAATCCTGTGACTTTGGAAGGAGTGTGTTGCAATTTGCTGAAGGTGTAGCGATTAACAACGAAGAAGACAGCCACTGGTTACGTGTTCACGGAGCTAATGTATTTGGAGTAAAGGGAAGCTTTGTTAAACGCTTGGACTGGGTGGATAAGAAGAAGGATTTAATACTTGAATGTGCAAATGATCCGTTAGAGTGTACATGGTGGAAAGATGCGAGTGATCCTTGGGCTTTCATACACTTTTGTTTTGAATTTGCAGAGTTTAAAGAGCACGGATGGGGATTTAAAACTAAGTTACCTTGTCATATGGACGCTAGTTGTAACGCTATTCAAATCCTAAGCTTGCTATCTAGAGATGAAGACTCTGGTCACTTTGTTAATCTTTTACCTGACCAAAAACCACAGGATATATATCAAGAAGTTGCAGATCGTGTGTACGCTAGATTAATGAAAGACAAAAGTAAGAACAGTTTAGCAGGTGACTGGTTAAAGTTTGGAATAGATCGTAGTTTTACGAAGAAGATAGTTATGTGTAAACCTTTTGGTATGAATGGATATACTAGTAAGGATGCACTGGAGGACGCTGTTATTAAACGGTTAAATGAGGGGTTAGGTAGTCCGTTTAGTAAGGAGGATTACAACGACGCTATGATCTATCTTGCTTCGTTAATAAACGATCAAGCTAACGCTCTTATTGTACCTCACTTAGAATTAATGAAGTGGTTTAAAACAATAGCAAAAACAGATAAACCTTTGAAGTGGACTACACCTTTTGGTTTAGAAATTGTACAAGCTTTGTATGACCAAACGATTATTAAAGTACACAGCATCTTGAATATGCAAAATACTATTCTTGCTTTTAACAGCAGACAAAAAGGAATAAGCAGTAGAAGGATGGCACGTGCTATTGTACCTAACTTTATACACAGCTTAGACGCAAGTGTGATGATGGAATTAGCTTGCGTAAGTGATTATTCTTTAGCATCTATACATGACAGCTTTGCAACACAAAGCCCGAACGCATTGAAGATGCACAAACAATTAAAAGAGATTTACACGGAACATTTTAGCGACGATCTGATCAACAAGTTTAAGGATGAGATTGAAGCACAGCGAGGATGTACACTGGAAGACAGCCCAGAACTTGGCACACTAGATGTGTCGGCACTAAACGACTGCCAGTATATATTTTCATAATAAACAAAACACAGAAAAACAATGGCGATAAAATCGAGAAAGAGAGAAGAAGCAATAACGACAGCTGTAGGTACTGCACAGTACCCTTGGGTTAACACTCCGAGTACAAAGTTTGTACCTGAAGGAGAGTATAGCTGTAATATAATACTAACGAAACAAGAAGGTGAATCTATTATTAAAAAAGTACAACCTATTCTTGATAACAAACAAAAGGAACAATCAGAAGAGACTGGTAAAAAGGTAAAGACATATGGCTTACCCATTCAATTAGAAGGAGATACTTATGTATTGAAAGCTAAGTTGAAACCAGTAAACGGTGTGCGTAAGGATGGTACTGATTACACTAGATCATTAGGCTTGTTTGATTCTAGAGGTAACCCTTGGGACAGAGAAGTAATTATTAGAGGTGGATCAAAGATACGTTTAAGCGTACGCCCTAAAACTTGGTTCGCTCCTTTGTTAGGGGTAGGTATAACACTGGAATTATTAGGTGTTCAAGTGATCGAGTTGGCAGACGGAGAACTATCCAGTCAAGCAGCAGAATCCTTTGGTTTTACTGAGGTTGAAGGAGGATATGTGAACGGAGGTGAAACCCTGGACCAAGCCCTCGATGCCGAAGAAGAAGAAGACGTTATCAAAGCAGACTTTTAGGTCTGGATTTGAAGAGAGAATTGCTTCACAACTAAGACGCTGTGGCATTGACTACTCATACGAATCGTTAGTCATTGAATATAAGCGACTTAGTACTTACACTCCTGACTTCATCCTCCCTAACGGAATCATTATTGAAACCAAGGGGAGATGGGTCACGGAGGATAGGTCCAAGCATTTGTTAATCAAGGAACAACATCCTGACTTAGACATTAGGTTGTTATTTCAGAACGCACATAACAAGATACGCAAGGGAAGTAAGACTACCTATGCAATGTGGTGTGAAAAGAAAGGAATATTATATGCACATAAACAAGTACCAAAATCATGGCTTTCACTAGAACGCACCAGCAGTGTTCAAAGTGTGGATCGAGTGACGCTGTCGGAGTCAACGCAGACGGAAGCACAATGTGTTTCAGCTGTGATACATACAGTAGAGGCAAGCAACAAACTATGACACTACCAACAACCAACAACGATACATCATTTATACAAGGAAAACCACAAGAAGTAGCTAGAAGAAGTTTAACTAAAGAGACTTGTCAGAAGTGGGGGTATCACATAGGAACTCACAACGGAGAACCTGTACACATAGCTAACTACAAGAGTAGAAACGGAGCACTTGTAGCACAGAAACTACGATTCGCAAACAAAACTTTTTCTATCAAAGGAGAGCTGTATGGCTTATACGGACAGCACCTTTGGAGTAGTGGTGGAAGAAGAGTAGTAGTGTGTGAAGGGGAGATTGATGCGTTAAGTGTCAGTCAAGCTTTCGGAAACAAGTGGGCTGTAGTGAGTGTACCTAACGGAGCAGGTGGAGCAAAGAAGTATGTCAGTCAAGCGATTGATTGGTTAGAAAGCTTTGAGAAAGTAATCTTCTGCTTTGATAACGATGACCCAGGAAGAGATGGAGCTGCGAAATGTGCAGCCCTACTGACTCCTGGTAAAGCACACATTGCAGAACTGCCACTAAAGGATGCTAATGATATGTTAGTGGCAAAGCGTAGCGAGGAGTTGGTGAATTGCTTATGGCAAGCGAGGGAATACAGACCTGATGGGATAGTGGGAGGAGAAGATATATGGGAGGCTGTAATAAAGGAGGATACTTCTGAGTCACAACCTTATCCGTATGCTTCTTTGAATGATATGACACACGGTATAAGACGAGGAGAGTTGGTGACACTTTGTGCTGGTTCAGGGATTGGGAAGTCCTTGTTCTGTCGCGAAGTCTGTCACCACCTCTTAGGTCTAGGAGAAATTGTAGGTTATATAGCACTGGAAGAATCAGTAAGAAGGACCGCACTTGGTATCATGGGCATTCATCTTAACAAACCACTACACCTTGAGAATGATCTGAAGGAGGAGGAGTTACGCAAAGCATTCGATGAGACTATGGGTAGCAAGAACTTCTATACCTATGACCATTTCGGAAGTACGGAGAGTGATAACTTGTTAAGTAAGATACGATACCTGTGTAAAGGATTAGGATGTAAGTGGATATTCCTTGACCATCTATCTATTGTGGTTAGTGGTATTCAAGGAGATGATGAACGACGGTTAATTGATAATACGATGACACAACTACGAAGCTTAGTACAGGAGACTGGATGTGGAATGGTACTTGTATCTCACCTTAGAAGACCACCGAATGGTGGAGGACATGAAGAGGGAGGAGTAACTAGACTTGCAGACCTGAGAGGTAGTCATTCAATACCACAACTAAGTGATATGGTCATAGGACTAGAGAGAAACCAACAAAAAGAAAACAACAACGAAACAAAAGTAAGAGTCTTAAAGAATAGATTCTCAGGTGAGACTGGGCTTGCGTCTACATTATTTTACAATGCAGATAGCGGTAGGTACACAGAGAGTGAGGATGTATTCAAAGACAAAACAATAACAACCAACAGCGGACCAAGTCCGTTTTAATAAATATGAAAATACTATTCTTTGATATAGAAACTAATAGCATTGAGGACTTCACTAATCTGAGTGACCTCAAGGTCTGCCATTGCATATCCGTCTATGATCCTATCGCCAGTAAGATGATTACCTTTGAAGGAGATGGGATAAAGGAAGGACTAAAGATGTTAAGCAAAGCTGACAAGATCATAGGACATAACATCATAGGCTTTGACCTACCAGCGTTAGCTAAGTTGTATGACTTCCATCCTCCCTTGGTCCAAGTACAAGACTCTCTTGTTATGAGTAGATGTTTACATCCTGACCTAAGAGAGGATGACTTTAAGCGTAAGGACTTTGACCCTGCAATGGTAGGTAGTCATAGTTTAAAATCTTGGGGTCACAGGATGGGCAAGATGTTAAAGCTTACTTACGGTGAGAACGAGGATGCTTGGGACAGTTACAACGAAGAGATGAAGAAGTACTGCGAACGAGATGTGCTAGTAACTAAGACCTTGTATGAATACTTAACAAAGCTAGAACCTAGTAAGAAGATGTTAGCTATTGAACACTGGTTTGCTTACATCATCAGGTTACAAGAGAGCCACGGTTTTGCATTTGATATCGATAAAGCTGAACAACTGGAGCAGAAGTTAAACGCAGTGCGAGCAAAGCTACAAGATGAGTTGCAAGAGATGTTTGAACCTACCGTTGAGAAGATGAAGAAAGCACAAGGGTGGTCATTAGAAATTAAACACGACAACTTTATAGAGTTGATCAACGCACCTACAAAAGCGAAGCTGAAGGAGGAGTTAAAAACTAGAGGATTAAAACAAACACTAATTAAAGATGCTGTTTCTTTAGGTGCTCAAGAGAAGATCATACCTTTTAATCCTGGTAGTCGTAAGCAAATCAAAGAAAGACTAGAAGCTTTAGGTTTTAAAATACCTCTTTCGAATGACGGTAAGACTGTGAAGATTGATGAGTCTACTTTGAAAGGAATTAACCATCCATCAGCGAAGCTTTTGCTGGAGTATTTGTTAGTAGTCAAGCGACTAGGGCAACTAGCTGAAGGCAAGAATGGATGGCTAAGATTAGTTAAGGATGGCAGAATCCACGGACGAGTCAACACTAACGGAGCAGTCACAGGCAGATGTACACACAGCTTACCTAACCTAGCACAAGTACCAGCTACAAGAGCAGAGTACGGTGAGGAGTGTCGTTCATTATTCATAACTAAGAAGGGATACAAGCTAGTAGGTTGTGATGCTAGTGGTCTTGAGCTTCGTATGCTTGCACACTACCTGTCTACTTGGGACGGTGGACAGTACTCTAAAGCTATACTTGAAGGAGACATACACTCTGTTAATCAGAAGGCAGCAGGGTTAAAGACTAGAGACCAAGCTAAGACATTCATCTATGGATTCCTTTACGGAGCAGGGGATGCAAAGATAGGTGAAATCGTAGAGGGTACAGCACAAGATGGTAGTAGATTAAAGAAGAAGTTTCTGTCTAACCTACCTGCGTTGAAGATACTTAAGCAATTGATAAAAGAGAAAGCAGAACAGAACGGATGCTTAACAGGAATAGACGGTAGGATTCTACCGATAAGAAGTGAACACGCTGCACTCAATATGTTACTTCAATCTGCTGGTGCTGTACTAATGAAGGTAGCTTTAATTAAACTACACACCAAGCTCACTGACATTGGATGGCAACACGGAAGAGAGTATGCATTCGTAGGTAACATACACGATGAGTTCCAAGCTGAAGTTAAACCTGAGTTAGTGGATACATATGGAGAGCTGGCAATCAAAGCAATCAAAGCAGCAGGTAGAGAGTTAAAGATGAAGTGTCCTATGGATGGTGAGTATAAAGTAGGAGAGTCATGGGCACAGACACACTAGATTACGATTGGCACTTGAAGGTTGCAGAATTGTACGATACAGTTGACCTAACATATACGATGCCATCATCCAATACCCAACGAATCGGAGCAATAGCAGAGTCAAGGTTTACTACTGAATGTTTAGAACGAGACTTTGAACCTCACATACCTACCACGCCTATGCCTTGGGACTTCATTGTCACTTGTCCAGCAGGTACTTTAAAAGTACAGATCAAAACAACAAATCATAGAACCAGTGCAAATACTTATGCTATTAACAGTTGTTCTCAAAATAATTTTATGTGTGAGACAATAGATGTAGTAGGATGCTATGTTATGCCTGAGAAGATTTGGTGGTTAATACCAAGAAAAGAAATAAAAGGATTAACGTTAAAGTTAAATATCCTACCTGAGAGTAAATCAAAACATAAAAAATACCAAGAGAACTGGAGCATATTCTATGAGTAAAACAACCATACTAATTGACGCAGATGTATTAGCATTTGAATCTTCAATCATAGCACAAGAAAATATACAATGGGAGGAAGAGCTTTGGACTGTACACGCAGACATGGCAGTAGCAAAGAACAGAGTCATTGCAAGGATAGAACAATTCAAAGATCTACTCAAAGCAGATGAAGTAGTGTTAGCATTGAGTGACCGAGCAAACTTCAGAAGGAAACTATTCCCTGATTACAAGTCTAACAGAAGGAAGTCAGTATTACCTATCATCTTAAAACCTATGAAGGAATGGATGATCAATGAACTAGACGCACAGCTGTGGGCTAATGTAGAAGCTGATGATGTGTTAAGTATCCTTGCAACTGAAAGACCTAATAGATTAGATAAGCGTATCATTGTATCAATCGACAAGGACTTCAAGAGTGTACCAGGAATCTTCTATGATTATAACAGAGAAGAATACCATGAACCTACTGAAGAAGAAGCAGATAACTTCCACTTACTACAAGCACTGATGGGAGATTCAACAGATGGATTCAGTGGTGCAAAAGGAGTAGGAGCTGTGACTGCTAAGAAGTGGTTGGATGAACACGGATACACTTGGGACTCTGTTGTAGCTCTGTACGCTAAGAAGGGACAAGACGAACAAGATGCTTTAATGAATGCTTGGATGGCACGACTATTAAGAAAACAAGAGTACAATAAGAAACAAAAACAAATAACAAGACTATGGACACCAAAGAACTACCAAACTCTGGAGAGAAAGAACATTATGCCACTGGTGCGAAGCGTGACGGGGCTACTGGACGGGGACGATTCAGCCTTATTCCTCCAATCGCCCTTCGATCCCTTGCCCTCAGATTTGAAGAAGGAGGAAAACTCTACGGAGACAACAACTGGCACAACGGATTCCCACTCAGTAGATTAATAGATAGTATGAGTAGACATCTGTTAGCACTTAGTGAAGGAGATGATTCAGAAGATCACGCAGGTGCTATACTGTGGAATGCCAGTGCTTTCCTGTGGACCGAGGATCAAATAACAAAAGGTAGTTTACCTAGTGAACTAGATGATAGGAGTTATAACAAATGATAGCACCTATACAAGAAGACGAACCTTTAAAAGCTGATGGATTTAATGCAGCTATTATAGGTCAAGATTACGAGATGGGTAGGTATGTTTATTCTATTGAAAGAATCTTAGAAATACTTATGTTAAGAGATGACATGACAATGGACGATGCTATGGAGTTCTTTAGCTTTAATATTGCAGGAGCTTACGTAGGAGAAATGACACCACTATATATATGGACTGGAGACACGCAATAATGGAAGACGAACTAATGCCTTTGATAAGCAAGGCTATGATTAAACGCTTAGAAGAATTATATCCTGATAAATGTCCTGACTTGACGAACACAGAAAAAGATGTTTGGTTTAAGAGTGGTCAAGTATCTGTAATTAGATTCCTTAGACAAACTTATAACGATCAACTACAACAAAACATTTTAACAAAAGACTAGCTATGTGTATGTCAGCACCAAAGATTCCACCTCCACCTGAACCTCCAGCACCACCTCCACCTTCAACGATAGGTCCTGCGAAAGAAGCTAAAACCGTAGCACAGATGCAACCGAAGAAGAAAGCTAGAGGAGCACAAGCACAGCTTAAGCGTTCTAGACCTACACTAGGTGGATCATCTGGTGGTACTGGTGTCTATATGTCTTCTTAATAACAATATAACTATATAATACTATGCTTCGCACACTCTCAAAAAAGACTTTGCTATCATCTGTCGTTGCGACAGGGGCTGGCAGTGAGTTCTCAGTAGAGCGTTCTAAGGGTTGGACCTTTGTGATCGCTTCTTCCGCAGTAACCACAGGAGGCACGGTAGACGTTGAGGCGTACATTGGTGGTTCTTGGTTTGTTATTCACTCTGAAGGTGTAACAGCTAACGGTGCTATCATGGTCAGAGATGATCACGGACACTATGAAAAGATCAGAGCTAATGTATCAGCTAGGACTGACGGTACTTACAGCGTCTTTGCAACTGGAACTGCTGACTCTCTTTAATGTCTCTCACCTTTACAGATCAGCTAGATAAACCTAGTGAGATAACAGCGATACCTAATCAATATGTAAGACCTATCTTTGGTGCTTTGTATGGATTTGACACACCTCAAACTCCTGTTATTGATGGAGCTTTACTTACAGAACTAAGTGAACCTTTGGTTACTGAAGCTGATGATATATTATTATTTGAACCTTAATTTAAAAACATGGCTAACAAAAAATTTACAGACTTAGATAACCTAGCGACTCCAGTAGGAGCCGATGTAATGGCAATCGTTGACGATGTCGCAGGTACACCTACTACTAAAAAGGTAACAGCTACTAACCTAATGACTCTTGCTCCTGTTCAAACGGTAGCAGGTAGGACAGGAACAGTCACACTTAGTAATACAGATGTTAGTGGACTTGGTACAGCAGCAGTTGCAAACACAGGTACATCGAATGGTAATGTAGTAGTGTTGGATGCAGTCGGGTTGCCAGCGATTAACGGATCGCAATTAACTAACTTACCTGCTGGAGCAGTAGACGGCACGGCAGTTACTTCAACAGGAGAAACAGGAGCTACTAAATTCTTACGAGAAGATGGAGATGGTACTTGTTCATTCAATGATATTGTAGTGGGAGATGCTCAACTAAGGGGCACAGCTAATCCACACATCGGAGCATTTCCAAATCAGAGTTTCTTAGTAGTAGATAATCCGAGTGCCTCAGTGATGTTGATTTCTGACGAGGCAGGTAATTTAAAACTACTTAACTCACTAGGTGTAAAC
>VMHT01040480.1_pt1 | contig 16782 bp, 48 predicted proteins | sample 4693611 | NCBI WGS metagenome assembly VMHT01 (sample SAMN12280063, study PRJNA550983) | marine metagenome | isolation source: seawater sampled from same location over 5 years 0.02-0.2 micron viral filtrate | place: USA: collected off the coast of southern California halfway between the port... ...
CATCATCAGCAACTGTCTTCCAGTAGGGAATAGGGCCGTCAGCATTTGTACTAAAACTTCTACCGATTTCTTCACGAATGATTAGTCTTAGTTCGCTTTCTGTCAATCTCATTTTCTTTCCTTCTACTAAGCTATACAGTTGATCCCAATGCTCGGCTGAAATACCTGGCGGTGGATTGCCACCCGTCTGGTCTCCGATTGCATCAAGGGCTGATTTGTATTTCATCTTTTGTTTCGGGCGAGGAGCATCTGAAAGGTTGTGTACCATGTCAGCTAATTTAACTCTAAGTGCAGGCGTATCGTTTAACAAGCTCATAACATAAGAAGTGTAATCACCTCCTTTTGCATGAGTTAAAGCACGAACAACTCTAATTACTTCTTCACCAGCTTCAGGATCTTGAATAGAGCCTTTAATAAATTCTTCCATCTCTTCAACAGATTGAACTGTAGAACCAGGAGCGTCTTCTAAGCTGTCATGGAGGAGAGCGGCCATGTGAACTACCTGATCAGATGGATAAAAACCTTGTGCAATGTCACGCACTTCAGACGGGTGTGTAAAGTATTCAGAGCCATCCCTTCTAGTTTGTCCCATATGTGCCATTTGAGCAGTAGCGTACACATCCTTAAAGTCGTCGGTGGAAAATTTTTCAAGAATTAGCTTTCTGATTTGCTTTCTACTAATTTTCATTCTGCCCTCTGTGCCATCTTAAGTTGCGCAATAGCCTTTCTTAAAATGGCAGCTCTTCTAAACTTTCCGTTCCCTCTACAAGTACGCTCGATTTTTTCTAAGCTTCGAATGCTAAATCGTATGTCATTGTATTCGCGGGCGTCCGACGTGTCTTGGTTCTGTTTACTCATGATCTTAAGTATAGATCAGAGTCATAGTTTGGTTTAAGACTCGTTTAGAATCGTCACATAAACTGAAGAGGTCTCTGCCTTGATGGTCGTTGTCAGATAATTTTCGCCATCATGATAAACTGGATGGTAGTATTTCGTTTTTGAATATTTTTCTGTCTTGTATACTTGCTCTACAGTTGGTGTGACATTCGTTTCTAAAGCAGGCTTAGTCAAACAAACAGATCCAAACAGAGATGCAATTATAAACGTATAAGTCATTGTTGAAAACACGTAGCTGCTCCTTGTGCAAAATTAACAGTCTTTATTTATTACGTGCATTCATAATGTTCCTATTCAAATACGTAAAATGCCCATGCGTAACGAGGCCTAGTGGCTAGATATCCCTCATCCTTGTCATGGCGGTACGCTTCGCGCTCAAACGGGTTCTCATAGTATGCTTTTGCACCATCTCTATATCTTACCATGCCAACCAGCCAGAACAGTCCGTAGAGAATCCATTGGCCGACAAAAAGAAGCTCGAGCTGCTGCTGATAGTGGATTGTCTCATGACGTCTAGTTTCTTCTGACATAACACCTTTGCACCACACCCAAAGCCCAAAACTAATTGCCCAAATGTTGATAGGTGCCAAATACGAAAGCCAGACAGGAACTTTGCTGTTTTCGATAAACCATGGTTTTCTACTCTTAAGATTTAACATGTAACTTCTCCTTGCGAAAGAGTAGATATAACTATTTCGAAATAAAAAAAGGGGGCCCAAAAGGGCCCCCAAAAACTACGTAACTCTTTTTATTTATTCGACATCAATCACAATTTTGTTGTTTGTGTTGCCGGTTGTTGGAACGGTTACGTATAAGATTCCAGCATCATACCTCGCAGAAATTGCCTCTTGTGCAGCATCCTTGGGTAGTGACCATGATCGAGTGAACGAATTGTATGAGAACTCCTGAGATGTAAGTTGATCACTATATTCAGGCGTATCAGAAGTTCCGACATGAATCGAGAGTACTCCGTTGTCGACACCGATTTCAAACTCGTCACGGCTAAATCCAGGAGCTGCCAGCTCAATCGTGAAGCCCTCAGTTTGCTTAATCACGTTGGCACGTGGAGTAGTTGAAACGTTTGTAAACCGAGATGTACGACCAGAGACTGGCATCAAGTAAGACAAAAGGCTGTCAAAGTCTTTGTCAAAGTTGTTTCGAATCGTTGTCATAGGAAAGATATTGCTCATGTATTTTTCTCCTTGTTTATAGTTTAATGAGCCGAGGCCAAAGAAGCCTCTTTGTGTGTTTATAACTTAAACACCGTTTTTTTGATGGGAACCCCTTAGGGGTATTTTTTTAAAATTAAATTGAAGCTTAGCTTCAAGAACAGTTGCAGCAAGAACTTTGATTACTAGAATATGTGAGCTCTTCATTTGCGCTGGACACCTGGAACGGTAAAGTGAAGAAGTCGTATAATAGACCAATCCCTAAAAGACCGCCTGTAAACATATAAAGAAATCCCATAAATGTATTACCAAGGTAAAACTTATGTGCTCCCCAAAAACCTAAAAAGAATAGAAATGCATATGCCCAAGTTGTTTCTTTCTTTTCCACTATAGTTGCTCCTTCTTTGTTAATGCTAAATCTTCGATATCGTGAGTCCAAATAAAACCTTCATGACCCCAAAAAACAGTGGCTGAAACTTCTGAAATTTCTAGAACTATTCCTGTCCAACGTCGATCTTCTGAGACAGCAGCAGAATCAGAGTATTTGACCAGGTCGCCCGGTTTCATTGCTTTACCTTGACCAGATCTTCCATGTGGTGTTCTTTATGTGTATTGTTTTCCCATAGAACTTTTACATACCTGTGACCGGCGTACATACCGGCCGGTGACCTAATTTCTGTTACAATTCCGATGTATGGGTTTGATAATGCTGACAGTGTTGCAGATCGTTCAGCCCATGGCCTGCTGAGCATTACTAGATCACCCTCTGTTATATTGCTATTGTTTGCTATTTTTAGTTTCATCGTCGCACTCTGCTACAGACTTTCTACATGCTGAACTTCTATGCAATCAAACGTTTCTCCGTCTGACAAAACTGTATAAAAGCATGTTAAGTCTCTCCAGTCCATGCCTGAATCTTTTCTGATTGACACGATTACACCTAAGCCTTCTGTTCTATTCCACACTTGTGGATGCATTCCTTGCTTGACATGAGCAAACTTTACCAAATCGCCTTCTTTAAAATCCATTCTAATCCCACAAACAATACAGTACCTGCACATGCAAAAAACATTGCAATACCAATAAAAGACAATACAACTGCATCATAAGCTACTTGAGCAGACATAGCTGCTTTTAATATAGCAGAAACAAATGATATCATTACATCAATCATGACGCGTAATTATACCGCCTCAGTCATGATTGAGTTAACTGCCATTTCAGTGACCATCTCTTTAATGCCTCGAAGACCTTCAAGCTTCTTCTTAATGTTTTCCATATCGTTTTGAAGCTTGACCTCTAGAGCGTTCATCTCGTCAATTGTCTTTTGTGAATGGGTCAAAAGATCTTCTGGTTTTGAGTCATATTCTTGTTGTGAAGCATTAATGTGATCTTCCATTGTAAACCTCGGGCAAGCAGCTGCGATAAGAGGTTTAGTCAAAAGATTGAATTGACCCTCAGCATCTTGCAAGCTCTTTGCCCAAACGTAAAAGTTAACATCACTAAAAGTTGACCGATATCCTGTATTGACTCGATAAACTCCGGGGCGACCACGCCGCTCAACAATTCTTTTGACGTAAGAGATACGTTCACGAATCTTGTTGCCTCGACGGGTAATAGTTGCCTCAGGGATATACGTCCACATGTCGTTAATTTCGTCATCAGACTTATTAGGATGTTGGTCCTTCCGGTAAAGAAACTCTAGCGCTCGATTCAGAACACTGTATCCTCCTGCTAGAGGAGCACCGGGCTTAATGAACAGGTTAAAGATTTGATCTTCAGTGTAACCGCAGTAAACACCAACACCTTCACGCTCAGCAGAGCTTCTGTAACATTTCTCTGGATTGCGTCCGTATTCGTAGTCTTTGCTAGCTAGCTTTCCAGTTGCTCCACGAGGATGCTTCCGGAGAAGATCCTTCAAAACAAGGTGAGCTACCACCTCAGGCTCTTGGTTGAAATCGATGGCGAACTTACTTTTTCTACGACGAGACATGTGTTTAACTCCTAATCCTTAACCACATAATCAATATACCATAGCTACAGAAAACTTGCACACGCTTTCATAATATATTTGACTTAATTAAGCCCATGTGTGTTGCAATTACTCTACCCTCCAGATTGACCACGTATTGATCTTCAATTAGGTTGGTGAGTATATTATCAAATAAGTCTGTAGAATAGCACAGATTTAAACTGCGGGCGTCTATAGACACATTCTGTTCCAAGTCAGCCGCCAACACATGACGGCCGTCAGTTGGTAGCTGTTCCATAATAAGAAATTTGATTCTTTGTTGTGATTTGCTTACCATTCGCGTATAGCCATTTCAGCACCCTTAAGCGCAAAGTACGCGATATCAAAAGAAGCTCCTTCGCTTAGGAGATTGCGAAAGACCTGTTTTCTATCGACGTCATATTGTAGCATCGTTCTAGCTCTATCAAAATATTGTTCAAACTTGAGAGTATCCATTTTCTAGAATCCCTTACACTCGACTTAAGACTTCTAGAGTGTGATATTCTGGTTCTCTAAAAACGTTTTCACCACATGAAAACTCTATGATTGCAGACTGATAGTCATCTTCATCAGTCCAAACTACAGTTACAAGTCCCACAGCATTGAGGGCTTCGTTTACACAAAAAAAACAGTGGCAGCCACCTGTAAATACATCACCTTCGTATCTGCAGTATTTATCACTTTTGACTTGTACCAAGTCACCCTTGTTTAGCATTTGACACCTTTGAAACAATGGAGAATACATCGTACTCTTGTTGTATTTTCATAATTGAGAAGCCATACTCGTCGTTATAGGCAGAGGGCTTCGAATTCTCTATCCACTGTATAAACCCGAAACCTCTTCTGATATCGTATATGATTCCTAAATGTTTAGCTCTAATTGACCCATCCATCCTCACATCCTTGAACTGTATCATATCACCAAGTTCAGGCTTAGGATTAATATTTTGCTTTCTAGTCATAAAGTAGTAAGCCAGTATCCAACAAAACCTATTAAAAAGCCCCACAAAAAAGCGACAGTCAACTGTATATTGCGAACTGTATTTTTTACATCGTCAGTGTCATCCATTTGATTTCCTGGCTGAAACTTTACGATGCTCATGCTGCACGCTACTTCCTTGTTTTTCTTGAGGTCTAACAGAACAACATAGCCGCGCTCAGTCCTCGCATATATCCCTACAACCTGATCACCGTCCGGCCATGTTGCTGTCACACGGTCACCGGGTTTCAATTGGTAATCCTCCGAAGATATGTTGAATGCTCTGACGTTATCGAGTTGTCTTTCCACATTACCTTTGCGGATTCCCTTCCTACGCCTAAAGATAGTGTCTTCTTGACTGAAAGTACTATTCCCGGATTTCTATGCACATAGTCTCTCATGAATGAGTCAAATGAGCTATAAAATTCTACAAGATCGCCAGCCTTAACTTTGCTTTCTTCCATTAACGTGTCTCCAACAAACAATCGTAAAAATTGTAAGTAATCCAGATCCTGCCCCTACAATAAGAGCAGCCTCATACCATTCTGCAATCTGCATTGATACCAAACCTACCTCACTCATTCTTAACCTCCAACTCATCCGTCCACGTTTTGTGAATGGTTCCGTCATTCCACATGACTTCTACTAAACACGGAAGAGTGTCAGAGTTTAGGAGTCTTAGTACTATACCACAGATAAAATTCTCCACACGGCGATCATAACAAGTAACCAGATCTCCAGGTGAAACTTTCACTTTAGTTTTCTCCTGTTATCCAGACTAGTTCATCATCTAGACAGGTATTAACAGTGCCGTCAGGCCAGAGAACGTCGACATCCACCCCGACGTTACGTTCGTTGCCAGCATCTTGCCACGTTCTTACTTCTAGAACTATCCCGATACCTCTATCAAAGTCTTTGTTCATCTCGCCTAAAAACGCAGGCCACTGGTACTTCACTAGATCACCGGGCCTCATGGTCTGTTTCAATCATTTCCAAATCTTCAATTCCCCAATATGGACTACCAGTCTCGAGATAGTTTGATAGCATCGCAAGCAAATAGGCGTATCCTCCAGAGAGGATTACGCCTTGTGCTATTTGATCTATCCATTGATGTGTCGTCATCCTTCGTACTTAGTCATTCGGTCTACGATGTAACCAGTGAAGATGTAGCCTTTGTCATGCTTGACGTTAGCCATACGACCGCCGTCATAAATCTCTACCACTGTAAATTCTGGCTTCGAACCTTTTTTGCGATCCGAAATCCGTGGTGCGCGGTAGTAAACTTTATCTCCAACTTTGATCTTCTTGGTCATCTTTGACCTCCTTTGTTTTGTTTCCTTGTATATAACAATTGTACTACACGTGGGAGAATCTTGCACACGTTACTATAGTAAAAGAGAATAATTTTCAGAAAGATCTGTTTTGATAGTGCCATCAGGCCTTAAGACTTTAATCGCACTTCCGTGAACCTCCAGCACAATCATAGGGTGTTCGATAAAGGATTCTACTTTTGTAGCTTTCCATGCAAAGTCGTACTTGAGCTTAACCAGGTCCCCTTTCTTGAATTCTACCAAGTCACCGATCTTCATGGAATCTCAAAGTAAGATAGAGGAAAGTCAGAGTATTCAGTCAGACGATCGTAATATTCTACAGCTGCTGTTACCCATTGAACCCTACAGTGATCTTCCCCTGTCCGCTTATTTTTTGATATGCTAGTAATGACACCAATGCGGCCAAAGAACCACTTGGCGTATCGACCCTGATCTGTAAACATAACAACGTCGTCGACTCTCATTTTATTTCCTTGACACTTTTACTGTTGAAAACTTTAACAGTGCCGTCAGATAGCATTACTTCTACATCATCACCGATATCAAAAGGGCCGTAATTTTTGTAGAACATGGGAGGAGCTTTACTAACTTTAATTACTATTCCTGCTCCCCAATCGCGAGTTCGTCGAGGAGATTGGCCACAACCTAAAGTCTGCACGACTTTTACCATATCACCTTCTTTCACTCACCACCTCCAACTGCTCTCTGTATTCTATTTCAATGCCGTACTTATTACCCCAAAAAACGACGATATCTTGTCCTCTGTAGTCTATGATAAGACCAGCTACGTCGTTAGCACTAGCCTTCCCCCACACAGTAAAGATTGAGGTTGATTTTGGTCTGACTAAGTCACCGATCCTCACACAACCCTTCCGCGTTAAAGTCTTTCTTTCCTGCTTTCTGAACAAACACAGCTCGAAGGTTGTACAACTCTCCTTCATGTAGGACACGTGCCAATCCCATTAGCTTGTCATGCTCTACTAGAATGCCGAGGTGATTCTTAGGAGTGTTCGCCCATGTCTTGCTATTCTTGACATTTACTTCTTCCCACTTGGCAAATCTCACCATGTCTCCTTCCTTCATAGCACAAATACTCCTGAGACAAGAAGCCACAACGCGGGCAGAATCAAGATACCACATACAATGTCTAAGAGCTGTTCTCCTCGGCTGTTCTTTTTTATTTGATGATTCTTCATTTATCACGCACCTTCCTTGATGACCTGATTTAGAATCCATTCATCCGGACACTCTGTTCGAGCCTTTGCTACGTCATACGGCATTGTGCAGATTTCGAAAGCAAAGTAGTCGTACAACTTGTTGCAAGCCGGAGTGTCGTAGAACTCATCGACACCGGCAAGATATCTTGGCATAGCTGCGATCATTTCTGCTGTTAGACCAGCAGCTTCGTAGATTTTAATGGATTTCACGGTTAGCCCTCCATTCTACAAACCCAAACACAATAAACATTGCAAGAATAGGCCAGAAGAAAGTTAAGATTTTTACAAACGCTGCGAGGATAATCAGCCAGTTATTAAGATCGAAAATGTTTTCCACTAAGACACCATCCCGATGTGTTTACATGTTTTGCGAAATTGAAAGCCTTTGCAGCTACAGTAAGACTTGCCGTTAGGGTATGTCTTGACAGTATGCTCGCCAACAGTCCGGACTTTAACTTTGTGCTGACTGTTTCGGCGTGCACGTGCAGCTGCAGCACGATCACCGCAAGGGACACAACCCTCACCACGACCATGCTCGGTTTTGGCGCCGCAAGAGCTGCACCAAGCGTGGTACCAACCTTCATCGTTAGCACCTCCATCCATGTGCCACGCCTCTGAGCGCCAGCGACCTGTTGAATCGTACCCACCGTTATAACCGTAGTTTCTATGTCGACTCATTATTTTACTCCTGGGATGATGGTCAAATCTCGTTTGTAACACTTGGTCACCTGACCATTCGGCCAGAGAACGTCACACCAAAGATCACCCCTAAAGACGACTTTGTCTTCGTGACACGCCCTAACAATTGTGCCAACGCCAGGCTGTGCAGCCTTAGGTGCACCTGGGGTGTTTTTGTCCGGAAGACGGGTGAATGTGACGAGATTACCAATGTTCATAAAAGCTCCTATGCCTTATTTGTTACATAAACATTATACCATATCTGCAGGAGTCTTGCACGCGTTGGTAATAAAAAAGAAACTATTTTTAAGGAATGCCGATCGGCTGTGCACTGGACTTCATGTAGAGCTCAAACTCACCGAGACCGGAGAGAACCATGAAGAAGTACTCGTTAGGGTGATTGGGATAGAAGTCTCCTCTGATGGTGCTGTTGTCAGGCTTACCGGTCGGACCGCCGTCTCCACCATGTGCCATATCAGCGTATTGCCACATCGCCTCTCGATACATACTGCCACCAGATGGCCTTTCCCGCATGTCGGTATAGCTCTTGACCATTCTGGTTACTTCGTTTTCCAAACTAATCCTATCCATCATGTCACCTCCTTAAGTGTCATTCTGCTATGCTTTCCTGTCCATCTGCGGCCATTCTGGTACCACACGACCAGATACTCATCACGCGTGTGACGAGCAGCTACGACTTTGCCTCGATGGGGTACTTCACACCCAACGTGACGAACTTGTGTTCCAACCCTAATCTTCATCTTCTTCTCCAAACTCACGTTTCCATTCTGCGCCAGTGATTCCGTTAATAAGAAACTCTCGATCTGCAACAGACAAATGAGGCATTACGTCTTGAATTAAATCACCCTTTTGCCAGGCCTCGATTTGCTCAACTGTGACATCAATCTCTCGTGTCCGGATGATGCCTGTCAAAATAGACTTCCTAGTGATTTCCATGTTCGCAACCTTTCTTGTGCTTAGTCTTACGGCTGTACTTTGATTTATCCTTGTGCTTACCAGCGCCAGAGCGAAAGTGAGCAGCAACTGCATACCAATTACGACCTTTAAGAATTAACGGTTTCTTTTTCTTCTTCATCAAGCTTCCTAAGTACACGGCGCTTATAGCGCCCTATCTCATCTTCACCAAGCTCCAATCCTTCGATCCAAACGGGATCACTATCGTCGAGTACAAGGACTATTCTGCTCATGTATCTTACCAACTCACCGACTGTTACATTCACTAATTACCTCCATTAGACATTCTGCAACGTCATATATCTGTCCTAGCTTGGGATAGTAAACTGTAATGCATGGGTGACTAGGGTTCATCCCTCCCATTTGCTTCGACAATACTATTCCATGACCGCAGCGGTTCATTTGTGCAATGGACGCTTTCTTAAGTTGCCCATGTGTATCAGTTACTTTTCTAATTACCAAATCACCAACATTCATTTTTCACCCGTAGAAAATGTAACCAAGCGTAATGCTTACTGCATAAAAAGTTACAACAATTAAAACCGGCTCCATTAGCTCGCCTTTCGTAGGCTGTTGATCTTCCGACCCATGCCTTCCATGTTGAGCTCCGGAGCCAACTCGGAAATAAGTTCCCTTTCTCGTTCGTGGACAGCCTTTTTACCACGAATCACTTCAAGCACCTCACGTTGCATGTTCTCGGGACCAACCTCTCGAAGGGTCTTGCAAAGAATCGTTTCATGACCGTACTCCATAGCGTTACGACAGTGTGCCTTATAGCGCGTTTCAGCAGACCTCTTACGAGCCTTAATGCTTCGTGAGTCGCCGCGGACGAACGTCACCCCGATGTACTTCTCACCGCTAGGTGCCGTGAGCTGATAGATCAAGTGATACCTGTCTGAACGTCGTTTCCGTGCCATGTTTAGCAACCTCCTTAACTACATAGATATAATACCATAAGCAGGGGCTACTTGCACGCGTAAGCTTAAAAAAAAATCTATACTCTCGACTTTAAGTGCTCTCAAACCACTGCTGGATATCTGACCATTCACTCTGAGTCATAAGATGACCACGTGTAGTGGGCGCAACTGACCGGGATTCGTGTGGTTGTCGATACCACTCACCGGAAGATTCTTCTGCAAACTCCTCAAGAATCATATTATGCGCCCACTTGCTAAGGTCGACAAAGCTGAAAGGGCAATTCAGATTCTTGTGCATGGCATCAAGCTCTTTGCGCTGTTGTTGACCTCTAGCCCAGTAGCTATGATCGTCACTATACGCAAAGTACCAATCATGACTTTGAAGCTTGGAGCCAAAAACCAATCGATTTGTGTCAGACATGTATTTCCTCCTACAGTCTTAAATTATGAACATTGCGTAGAATAACGCAACAGTTGTAAATGCAGCGACATGAAGGCAGATCGATCCTACGACAGCTTCAGTCTTTTCTAGTGTTGTTTTAAAGGATGGACTATCCATTGATCACCTCCACGTTGTCTTCTTCTAGAATGAACGTTCTAATTGTACCATTGATCAAAACATCAATCAGAGTTTCAGTCTCCGTAATGGCAAACTTCTCGCTAAACAAACCTTTACACTCTCTGATTCCTACCACGAGTCCTGTAAAGCTGACCATGGCTGACTGATACGATGCTTTGACCATTGCCCCTGTTTTGATTTTATTTCTTTTCACGCCAAAACCTCTTGAACAACTCCCAATCGATATCAACGCCGGCGAGGACGACTTTTTGCCATGCTAGCATTCGGTCCATCGATGGGTCTGTGTTCTCTTTGATCGCTGTTCTTACTTTCTTAGCAAAATCTTTGCGTTTCATTTCCATCTCCTTAACTACATAGACATAATACCATACTAGCAGAAGACTTGCACTCGTTATGGAAAAAAGACGCTGTTGGGAATGAGAACTAATCCGTATTCGACCCCGGGGATATCGAAGTCATACCATTCTGACTCGATCCATGGAAGTGTTTGAATGCATTTACACTTGACGAACATTGTGCCTGATGGGTAGAGCTTGCCTGCGGGAGACCTCCATGGCTTTTTAAGTGTAGCACGCATGTTTGTAAGTATGAAGGTAGGCGATAGGTGGGGATCGAACCCACGTTCTGGAAACCAGAGACCCCCGTCCAGCCCGGGGCTTCGCCGTCCATATAAGTATAAAGAAAAAAGCGGGAGAGGGAAGTTATAACCACGACCAGTTCACTGCGTTTTAGCTGTGTACACAAACTGCCGAAGGGCTCTCCCTCTCCCTAGATGGGGTTCCCTACTACCCCACCCTGGATATCGCCTTTGACACCGCCCATTATCCAAGCGATGCCGTGCTTCCTCAATTGCCGCCGCCCCCGTATTACCCCAGGTTCGTGGAGGGCCTTGAGCCCCAGTTCGACGATCAACCGATATCCCCCTTAAATTTATCTCCACAATGTTACTAGCAAACCAAACTCTCGATCGAACGTGTAAATCAAACCCTCATAGTCGGAAAGCTTCATTTCCTCAAGAATCCTCTCTTCGCGCATGGCATCATACCTGAGCTGTCGACACAGATTAGACGCTAGACCCAGCAAGTAATATGCATTCCCTTGAGGTCCTGATAGATCGATCTCAATCGGAGTAGGACCTTTCGGTCGCTCTTTTAAAGACTTGATAGCCACTACTTTCTCCTTTGCACCTTGGCAAGAACCCAGTGTTTTATAAACACCCAAGACCCGACGACGGACCCTAGTACAGCCCATTCACCGTGGCAGTTAAAAAAATGTTCCATGCTCTAAGACAACTTCCTAAGCATTCCCATGGGGACATCCCAAATCATCGCGGACCCAGACTCCTGAACAAGTGCTTTCTTTGTCTTAGCCTTCGTGACCACACCCTGAATGTAATGTCCCCGTTCAGAGTGATAGAACTCAACAGAGTCACCCTTAATCAAAGTATTCTTCATTTCCAAAAGCTGATCAGCTTGCCGCGTCTTTCGAGCTTTGATTAGAATACTGATAGCGTCTGATAGCTCTGAATCAGACAGGGTCGTACTCAATGTTTGCACAAGTTCAATGCTCATTAAATAGCCTCAATGAAGTAGCGAGGCACATAAACCTCACGACCGGTTTCAGGGTCCAGGATCAAACACTGGCCGCTGTGCTTGCGATAGTTCCAATGTCCAACAGTACGTGCTTTAATCACCATGTATGGACGGTTAGGAAAGATTCGAACGCTAGTTGAGGTCGGAGGAAGACGGCTTTCACCATCATCACGCATCGTAATCGACCAAGTGTCCTCACCAGCAGCCTTAGCTTCTGCAATCTGATTCTGGATATCTGCGTAGTAAGCATCACGATCTTCAATGGTAAACATTGACTTGCCCCAAATAGCAGGAGCTCCGTCGGTGTTACCGAGATTATAGCGAACTAACTGTTCTGCTCTATCAGTACCAGCTGCGTTAAGTTGAACCAAACCGTTCTTTCGAATCTTCTTTTCCATTATCTCTCTCCTTGCCTACCGCTTGTCGGTGAAGAGGCCTATCCCCTCCACATTTATAGTGTACCATAGTAGGGGTGAATTTGCACGCGATATGAAAAAATTTTTATTAAAGTTCGGAGTGCTTCTCTTCGTCCCAAGAGTCTTTCGAGATGTGGCGGACATTGACGTACAGGGGTTCAAAGTCGATATACTCTACGGGGACAGTATCGTAATAGATAGGTTCAGGGGCAGAGTCATCAACGGCGTCGGGCTGCTGTGTGTTCGGGACGGTATCAGCAGGGACCCAGGAAAAGCCAACGGAAATCATTAGCGCGACGGTAATAAAGATAAGTGCGTATCTCATATTGAGTACTCCTTTGTTGTAAGTCAGGTAATTATAACGGTTCTGATGAATTGTATAGCTAAAAGTTAACTAGTTGACGAACCACTCACTGGGGTATCGACGCCGTCCACTTTCATTTGCTTGGGCAAGGCGAGTTTCTTAACGTTTTCGGGTAAGGCAGTAGGCATCGGAGGTATGAGCTGCAGCCCTGAAGCTTCATATACACGGCGAGAGTACTCCCATGCAGCTTTGTCAGGCTCAACTTTCTCACGCATGCCCCACCACACTTCTTTTTCAATTGTAAGGGACTGAACAAGATGGAGCATCCCCCAGGCAAACATGGATCGGTCGGTCTGAGACATACACTGCATAGACGAACAAGGAAAGCCCCACATGAGAAAACACTCATCCATGAAGGCCCGGACCCACCCATCATTCTCATACAAATCACCGATCATCCCTCTTGGTAAGGTTCTTTTCTTCATGGTTGAACCGGCCTCGCCGGTTCGCGCGAGCTAGGGTACAGCAGATCGTCGACCAGAGGATCTTCCTTTTCGATGTACCGGCCGGCGACCTTGTTGGTGCATGTATTCCACACGGGGTTAAGCGCCATGGGGTCTCGGAGACGACGCTCGAGCAGCCCCACTCGAGACGTCTTTTCACGATCCCTGTCTCCGCAATCGATCGGGATAACGGCGACGGAAAGGTTCTCCAGGCAATAGTCGGAAGCGGACTCGAGGTCGGGTACGTCTTTCTTCCACGCCATGGCTCGAGTGGACAGGGTATTAAACCAGCATTCTTCACGGCTTTCCAGGTGGGCAGGTATACGCTCGAGAAAGCTACGGCTAGTGCATTTACCCACGTACATCACTACGGGAAGGACACCCTCGGTCCGATAGAAGATGTAGAGGCCGTTGCTAGGCAACCCCTCATTATGGACGGCAAGGTCTCGGAGCGTGATTCTATTAAGAGGGACACCCCACCGGCCTTGCCGGCGCGCGCTATGCCCAGAAACCCAATCATAAAACAGCCGGGCAGCATCTCCAACAGATGATCCCCTAAAGCATTCTACATCAAAAACTATGTTACCACTCATAATGCTCTCCAAAATGTCACAGAAGCCAAGCCTCCGTTGCTATAGTTAAACCTAGAACTACTTTTTATTCTTTCCGCATACAGGACAAACGCTCGTTCGGCACGAGAGTTCCTCCGTGACCTCACGTCGCGGTTGTTTCTGCCTGTTCTTCTTGGAAATCTTCTCCAATTCTCGAATCCACTCTTTCCAAAAAACGCCAAGCTTGTGGATCAACCCAACACGGTCGACCCCGAAATAAGACTTCACGGATAATCTTACGCGACCTCTTCTTATCGCGGTACCGATAGATCCAACGATGTCCCAAATAGACAATGACATCATCACCGCCGGGCTTATAACCCCCTTCGGAGAACCAAGCCATCCATTTGTGCGCAACAAGGGCTCTTTCCGGCGGGTTAGGGCCGAACCCTTCGAGCTGGCTTCGCATGCCTCGCCCCAATTCGATGTCTCGGAGGTAGATATTCTCGACTCCTTGGAGGATGTCACCGGGGACGGCATCTTTAGCCCTCATCTCCAACACCGCCTTCTTCGGATGCTAGACCACCTTCGATGACAGTAAGCTTACTACGCATCTCATTTGTCTCTACCTTATCGATAGCGTCCATGATGGCGTCTTTCATAGCCTCTTCGTAGTCAATAAACTCCGCCATCCAGTCTTCGCGATCTAGGGCGTACATCACAAAGCTTAGCAGACCACAAGCATCGGTCCAGTCTTGAACTTTCTCCGGGTCAGCGGTCAGATCAGGTGGCTCGGACATGGCCACTCGAGCCATACCACCCGTAAACACGATGCCCGAATGGCACTCAGACAGGTCACCCAGCCCTTTCGCTAAACCAATCTCACCGTCACTACCTGTTACAAAACCAATCATTCGATACTCCTTAGGCTTAATGTGCGCCTATGCAAAATTATATGTGCCATGCTGCAATTGTGCAAGCGCTAATGCATGAAACAGCCGACTCTCTGTCCAATACACAGAAACAGGGCTAGGCAGACCGCAAAAAGCTTAAGCTGCCAATGCCGGCGTAGTAGATCATGCACCGGTGCGCAATTCACGGGCCCGAAGTTCGAGCAAAAGGGTCAGAATCCGGTTCAGCCTCCCTCGATTAGCGTTAAGGGGGTTACCATCAGTACGAAACGGGGTAAGGGACGCCATGAGTGCGCGCACTTGCTCGTTCCTCGCAGCGCTGAACTCGGCCGGCGGGGTCACCCCAATCTCTGTCAGATTCCCAAACAGCTCAGCTTGGATATCTTCTGAGGACATGCGATGTAGCGTATCCTCGGGTCTGATAGGGTCTGGTCCGCCCTCGTTTAGCCTTTGTTCGTTCATTCGATCGGTCATAGTGATTCTCCTAAGTTTTCTAAGACCTTGACAAACATTGCGTCTGTCCATTTAATAAAATAAGCATGTCTAACAGTGGTCCATTTATAGCCTAGCTTGTAGGGACCGCCATTGCCCCCTTGTGCCATGTTCCGGAACTCGCCGATCATGCGACTATAGAGTTTAGGGTGATCTGTGCGGTAGCCCTTGATTCGGCGAGTCATCACACCGATTGGGTGATTTTGCGCTCGATTGGCCCCTATGCTCATATCACTCTTTGCTTTCTGGAGCGTTCTTGCCCCATGTCTCGTCTGTCTCGCCTACCTGACTGAGTAGCGTACCGAAGTCCCCATCGGCCCAACCTGCATAATAGGCTTCTCGGAGTGACCAAGGGCTCCATGGCTCGATCTGGCCGCAGTCCCCTCCGTTACGCATGCTTTTAACTGCGCCTAGCCATTCCCGATACATGTATGGGTCTTTTTCCTTGAGCTGCTTGCCATGCTCTGCCTTCTCTTGGATTTGATTCCAATTGGGCCGTTTCTCTCGGGTTGTTTGGTCATTCTCGTTGCCTATGATCACTAGTACATCTCCTCGTCGATGGTAAGGGTTGAAAGATTCCGAAAATTCTCGGAAGAAAATTTTTCAAAGTGGGGGGCCTTTCCGATTATAAGCTCGTCCGGAAAAGGGGTCGGTTGGCATGGCGATCCAAGGGATCGACTGATCAAGTGACAGCCGCTTGTGTTGACCTTGATTACCACGTTGTCTGAATCTGATAGTAATACAGCTAGTCGGCCTGTGTTTCCGAATTCACTGATGTAGTTTGCTTCTATGACAATGCCCGGTTCAGACAGTCCGTCAATTCGCACTAGATCGCCTTCAAAAAACCTACGTGTGTGCATTGCTCTTGCGCTCGATGCCTTCCGTTTTTGTAATGTTTTCAATAAGTTGCCGGCCTTCTTGGGCGTCTCTAACCGGCACCAGCATTCCGTTGCCGACGACGTATAGACCATCGCTTCGCATCGCTAATCTCAGAGGGCCGCTCGTGTCGAACGACATACCGTCTGTGAATCGTAGATAGGACATAATGTTTCTCCTCACTGTGTGTGTTAAAGTAAAAGTTTTCTCAAAGTTCCCGCGAAGAAAAATGAGAAGAGACTTAGGCCAACCTCCTCCCTAGGGTCCCACTGAGTATGCGCAGAAGGCCCTCGCAGGGGGGGCTAAAAGCAGCTTTTTGAGGGGCTCTCTGGCGGCCCCCTTTTAAGGGCCCCCTGTGCTCCTAACCGCTTGGTTTTGTTGGA
>VMHT01148722.1_pt1 | contig 16782 bp, 8 predicted proteins | sample 4693611 | NCBI WGS metagenome assembly VMHT01 (sample SAMN12280063, study PRJNA550983) | marine metagenome | isolation source: seawater sampled from same location over 5 years 0.02-0.2 micron viral filtrate | place: USA: collected off the coast of southern California halfway between the port... ...
TGTAGGAACAGTTAATGAATCATCAAGAACACTTCTATATCTTAAATTTGATATAAATGCATCAATTTCCACAGAACCATTTCTTACAAGTGCAATGTGATACCAGCGATTTAATGCCATATTAGACATTATTTCGTGTTGACCAGTCCAAGTTGTAGACCCATTAGCACTATAAAGAATATCAACAGATCCATCAGCAAAACCTTCTATAAACCATTCATAAGTGCTGCTTGCACCTTTTCCAGCAATGACATCATAATCAACAAATGCACCAGTTCTGTACGCAAAAAATTCAATAGTCCAATTAGTTCCCGATCCTAACTGAATATCACTATTATTGTCTAATGACAAAGCAGTTCCATCTGCCCCATCAAAAGCAACAGCACCATCAGTGACTTTAGCAAGTTTAGATCCACCACTCACACCTGATGGAGTGTCTGGGAGAATATCTGAGTTGGTTGCGGGAACTACAAAGTTACTAGTGTATTTTGCTACTCCAGGATAAACACGAAGATCTTGAATTTTTCCGTTAAATCTTCCTGATGAAGTGGATCCACCATATCCAGAAACATACCAAGTTGTTCCTGTTTTATCATATGCATCACTATCAGCAATAGTGCCTTTTATACCATCGGTATAAACATTAACAGATCCACTTTCTCTGACTACGGCAATATGAGCCCATCTATCCGTAACTTTGCTAGTATTTACAGCATAAACACTATTGTCAGCGCGTGTGTAAGTAATGTATCCACCACTTGCAGATGATCCTCCTATATGTCCAATTTGAATCGCAGCATTAGCATTTGTTCCAGTGCTTACGATTCTTCTATAAACAGTATCTAGAGCAGAAGATTCAGAGTATACCCAAAATTCTACGGTCCAGTCACCAGAACCACATGCAGGAACGGATGCAAAACTACAAGTATCATTAGAGCCATCAAAATCATGACTACCATTATAAAAATTAGAAAGAGAATTAGTAGCAGTTGAACCATTATTTGTGTCTGCTTTTGTCGTGCTTCCACTATTAACAGAATTACTTACATCAATTGTGCTACCAACAAAGGGAACAGCAAGAGCAAGATTAGCATGGTAAGCATCAGTTCTTACACCAACTCCTGCAACATTACCACCACCATTAGTATTCAAGATTGGTAGTGCTCCTGATACAATAGGATTATCAAGTGCTACTGAACCACCAAAGTTTACTGGTGTCCAGCTGTTTCCAGCCACATTATCAATAAGAACTATTCCACCAATTTCTATTCCATTAAACTCAGGAGCTCTACCAGTTCTTGATATAACAAGAGATGTGATTGCTCCTGCATAAGAAGAACTGGCGTACCACTGTCCACCACTATTTGCTCCATTAATTGTTTCAACTGTAGTGTCACCATTTTTTAGCAAAACAACAAGAGGATTTCCGCTAGTAACAGCAGCATAAACTCTTACTCCACCCGCACTTATAGTTGCTGATACTGGAACTGTTACTGTTGCTCCTGAAGTATCACCCTCAAATGCAGTTGCAACTGATCCATCAAATCCCTTTGATAGTTCTTTGTTACTAGCAGCACCACCAGAACTAATTGTGGCAGTGCCACTCCAAGTTCTTCCATCATTGATGGTTACAATACCAGATTTATCTTCTCCAATTGGTGAGTTTCCATCTATTGGGAGGTAGAATTTATTGTCACCAGCACCATTTATAAGAACATAATCATCAACAATAACTTGTGCTAAACCGACATTTGCACCACCCTTTGCTGTTACCTTAATTGAAGAAAGGGTGCCAGTGAAATTCAAGTCATAGATTCCAGCTTGAGCTCCTTGACTTTCATGTACGGTAACTGTCTGTTCTCCAGACCCATTTACTTGAATGTCACAGTAAGTATCGAAACTTGCAATACTTGCATACATTTGTAATCGCAGACTTTTTCTGACAATTACGCTGGATGAAAGCGTACTTGTAAAGTTGCCATTTACTCCAGTAAATTTTGATGTTCCACTTACTGTGTCAGTCTGTACTCCACCATCATAGGCAGTTGTGTTTGTACTATCCCAAGTTGTTCCATTATTGGAATTATTTTCTGCTCCTATATCAAACTTTTTAGGTCTCCAAGTATTTGTGAGTCCATCAGTGAATCCAAAATATGATGCATCAAGTGCTTGTCCGTCTATGAGATATACGTTAGACATTCTCCCATTATAATAACCATTAATTGAACCGTTCCATGTCTGTCCTCCCAGCACTTGGAGTGTATTTGTATTGTAAATGGTATCGTAATTTAGACTTGGATATGAAGATGTTCCAAAAGAAGTTTCCTGTACACCATTAACATAAAGTTTTACTCTATCAGCAGTAGTTGTTTGTGTTGTATCAACATCAAAAACAATATGATACCATCCGGTATCTCTGAATACCCTATCAGTAATTAATTCCCAATTCCAACCACTGACATATTCACCTATTTGTAATGTATCAGTTCCTGCAGATGCTGGAGAAAATCTTACAATAACCCCGTGACCAGTGCTATTGGATCCACCGATAAGTGCGTGTTGATATACACTAATAGAATCTCTCTTAATCCAACCACTCCAAGTCCAAGTTTTTCTATTACCAGCACTACCTGGAGTTCTTGTAATGATGAAAGAACTATTATTAAACTTTAAACTACCATCAATAACCTGAGCACCTGATGCTCTATCTTCAGAAGCAGGTGCTAACTGAGGTAATGCGATTCCCATTTATTTAATCTCCTCAACTATAGTTTAAAGATGCGCCGGAAAGCAATTCAGTTGCGATTCCAACGACTCCTACCTTATTTACCGTGAATGAAACAATGCTTATTGATCCATCTGCAGTTGGTAAACTTGGTGCAGAACCTGATGGAAACAAGAATTGAGTGCTAAATCCAACAGTTGCAATACCAGAGTTGATGATTCTAATCGTATGTGACTCACCTTCTGTACCACCACCAGGGAATACAGTGCATAAACCAGTTGCGGTAATCTTATGGTCTTGTGCTGCACTTAAAGCAATATGGACTACATCATTTGTTACAAGGTGAGCAGCAGTGGTCATGCCACCACCACCACCACCAATCTCTCCCCATTCTGTGGTGTATCCTTCAAAACCTCCAGTTGTGCTGTTGTATCTAAACATACCAGCAGCTGCTGATCCTGTTCTTTGCGCTGTTGTACCAACAGGAATTTTAAGAGAACCAGTGCCACTCATGGTGATGTCACCAGCAGAAGTTATACGAAGTCTTTCTGTTGGTGATGCTGCTCCGTCGGCTGTTGTGAAAAATACCAAACGACCTGGCATGTCATCTGCGCCAGGAGTTCCATCAACTTCTCCTGTGATTTTTGCCCCTTCGACTAGTTGTGATCCATCAGCACCCTGAAAAGAAAGGAATCCAAATTTACCCGAACTGCCAATTATAGTATTACTTCCTGCTGATGATCCGCCCGTCGCCCCAAGAACTAACAATGGAGCACCGCTGCTGTCATTATGGATGAATGAAAGAACACGATTTGCGTTACCTGTCCCTTCAAGATTTAGCAGAGGACCGTATGACGTACTATTAAAGTAATTAGTACGCGCACTAGTCGTTCCCAACAACATCCGCCCACTTGAATCTATACGAAGTCTTTCTGTGTCATTACTCGTATAGAATTGAATAGTTCCATTCGTACTTGCTGCATGAATACCAATATCATTGATTTCACTACCACCAGGATTAGAACTAATTCTTGGATTATTAGTAGCAGTTGTGCTGTTATAAAGAGAAAGAACAGCACCAGTTGTTCCATTAGCAACTGTCAACGCTCTTCGACTTCCAAATACTACAGTATTAGTGGTTCCAATATGAACATCACCAGCAGAAGTTATACGAAGTCTTTCTGCCGCATTTGCTTCATCTTTGAGCGCCAAAACTGAATCATTAGTAACCGCTAATGAAAATGTTCCATAGTTAGGATTACGTAATAAAAATTTAGCGTTAGTATTATCTGTAATTTGAAAATTAACGTCGTTGGCGAAGGCGGTTGTAGTAACACCCACCAACAACCGACCACTTGAGTCGATGCGAGCTCTTTCTGCATCATTGACACGAAACTGCATAGAGTCACTACTATGCTCATATATCAACATCCCAATGTTTGTATCAGCGGGGTCTGAAAATATAACACTAGATTGCGTATCACTTTTTAAGTTTATGATTGCATTAGTTGAATTATAAACTTCTAATTGTCTTAATGGATCATCAGTACCAATACCAATTCTTTGATCACCCGTAATACGGAATGCTTCACTACCATCAGTCTCTACAGTAAATGTATCGTTAGCAGGAAATCTAATTGCAGTATTAGTGTCACCAGTGTGGATAATCTTATCAGCAATATCTACATCACCAGTGAATGATCCTGTTCCACAATCAATATTTGGTGTTCCTGTTAATCCACCAGCAGTTCCAGAAGTATTACCAGTTACGTCACCAGTTAGATTACCATCAAACGTTACAGCAGTGATAATACCAGTATGACCTGCGTAGATACCGCTTCCAGCAACAACAACCAATCCAGTTGCGGTGGCAATACCAACTAAACCTACGTCACCAGTAGAATCTATGCGAAGTCTTTCAACACCAGCAGTCTCTGCGGTGATTGTGTCTCCTGTTGGAAATCTTATAGAAGTATTAGTATCTCCCGTATGAACAAGTTTATCAGCAATTGACAAATCTGCTGCAAATGTACCAACACCAGCATTGACAACTAAACCGTTTGCTGTGACTTCTACACCAGTTCTGGCAGTTACAATACCAATAGAATCAATATTAGTTACATCTTCGTATGTTAAAACGCCACCAATTGTTGCAGCACCACTAACATTAATATCTACAGCAGACAGTAAATCTACACTGATGTTAGGTGTGCCACCAAGATTGAACGCAGTATTAGCAAATCCAACAGTGGTTCCTGTTCCAAGAGTTGAAATTCCAGTAACAACTAAGTTAGTTACTGTCGTGCCACCAGTAACATCAAGGGATCCCCCTAATGTGGTATTACCGGATACGTCAAAATTACCAGTAATATCTCCAGAGACAGCAGCAGCATTAAATGCTTTATATGCAACAGCTTCTACAGTGCTTCCTGCTCCAACGCCACCCTGAAGCACATCAAATGTTGATCCATCAGTTGCTGTAAATTCATCAGCAACTCTTTTCTTTACGCCATCAACATAGACATCAAGATATCCAGTTAGATATCCAGATGCAAAAGTAAATGCTGTTGTTACACCAGATGCAGTAAAAAATTGCCTAGCAACTGTAACTGCAGAATCATTTGGATTTCTGCCGATATATCCTGTCTTATCTGCCATCAGTTAACTCCTGTAAGAAGGCTGAGATTTACGTCGATTGCATTATTTGAATCACAATATACTCTTACCTCATCTGTTCCCTCAAGAAGAGTCTTACCAACATCAGTAATAACAAAAGAACTTCCTGCGGGAACAGGAATCTTACTTGCTATCGCAGCAGATGCACCAGCACTTGAGTCTCTTACCTCAACGGTTAAGTTAACAGAACTATCTGTATTATTTGCAAAAGTTCCACCAATCAAAATTGTTTTTGTTGCCGCAGCAGATGTAAATGATGTTGTTGGACCAAGGAACTTAACTACTTGATTAGTAGTTGCTGCTGTATTAGTTGAGTCTCGATCAACAGTGACAGAACTTACACCAATAATCGTTACTTTGGATCCAGCAATATAATTTGCATTTACAACCAAATCACTGACACCAATACCAGTGGTTGAAATACCAGTAATTAAGTTAGTGGTGATACCTATTAAACCACCAGTGGCTGTAGTAACAATACCCGCCGCTCTTGTTAATGAATTTGAAAAAGCTTCTGCCATTTTTCTTAATGTGTTAAGTGTATTTATTAATTAACCGCCAAGAGCGATTGCGAGTCCAAGAGAAACACCGGTTGTTACGGTGACTGTTGCGATACCTGCAGTGGCATCAAAATCAACAGTATTGTTTGAGCTTGATGATTTGAAATCAACCATCGTGACGCCAGTGCCAACAAAAGTGCCCTCATTTCTAACACCAATTTGACCACCACCAACGAATGAGGCAGCAGTAACTACACCCACTACATTTACATCGGTGCTATCAAGACGAGTAATCGTGCTGACGCCCGTTGCATTAAGGTTTTTACCTAGAGTAAGGGTAGATCCATCAAATGTAAAATTACTATCATCTTCAAGTTCCCCTGAAGCACCAGCAATAACAACACGATTATCAGTCAGGTCACTCACTGCAGCAGAGTTAGCAACTAACCCGCCAGCAATGTTTGCACCACCATTTGCATCAATGGCACCAGTAATTGTGGTTAAACCAGTTAATGTAGTGTTACCATCAACAACAAAATCAGTGGTAACACCGACTCGATGACTGAAAGTTGTGATACCAGAGAATGTTGATAGACCAGCAACAATTAAGTTACTAGAAAGTGTAGCAGCACCAGTGACACCCAGTGTGGCACCAACTGTGGCACTACTTGATAGTGTTGTTGCTCCTGTGACTGTTGCCAGTCCTGCAACAATCGCATTGCTTGATAATGTTGCTGCTCCTGTAATGGTTGTAAAACCAGTAAGAGTAGTATTACTTGATACTGTAAGATCTTTAGTGACAGTTGCAATACCCGCAACAATCAAGTTATCTTCAATATCAACACTATCATTAAAGTCTGCTCTGCCGCTGAAGGTGGAGAGACCACTGTTAGTAATATTAAATGCTTCAGTAACAGTTAGATTTTGAATCGTTGCATCATCAAGATTGATATCGTCAAGATCGATATCACCAGTGACACGCATGTCACCATAAACATATAATGCTGTTTGTCCAGTAGAAACTGGAGAACGAACATCTAATCTAAACTGCGGACTTGCGGTATTAATACCAACAAATTGATCACCAGTCCCTAAAACTGTTAATACAGTTCCGCCAAGACCAACATTCAGTTCAGTAAGAATGGTGGTCATGCCTGAGACATGAACATCCGTAGCACCAATTCCTCCATTTACGTGGAGTTCATAGTTAGCGACGGAGGTGCCGATGCCAACCTTATTATTCGTAGCGTCTGCCCGAATAAGACTAGTGTTGACTTCTAAACCATTTTTGACAACAAAATTCTTATTTACTGCCATTCGGGATCACTCTCCCCCGTTAAACTATTTTTATTATTTAGTCAAGTAACAAGTCTAACTATAACTTTCGCAGCATCAGTGCTACCACCCTGTTGAGTTGAAACCACAGTGACTGATCCATCATGATATCCTGATCCTCCTCCTCCTCCACCAGATCCACCAGCATTTCCTCCAGTAGCACCATTTCCACCATTTCCACCATCACCAGTGGTTTTATCTCCACCAGTTTCCATGATATTATATCCTGCTTTAAATCCTCGTTCAATCTCACCAGTGTTTGTAACTTCAGTGCCATCAGACAATCTAAATTTTACCGTTCCAACATCCTGGCATGATGAAAATCCTTCATCCCTATAATAAATTCCCTTTGAGCATTTAACACTTCTTCCCCCACGAGTATCGCCTTCAGAGTATCTTGAGTCTTCGGCATATAATGGTTGTCCTTCACCAAACTCAAATTGTGTTCCAAATATACCACTATCTGTTAAATTTCCTGGATCTATACCATTACCACCATTACCAGCATCAACTCCAGATCCATTTTCCCCTCTTATATTCACACCACCACCATCTCCACCTTCACCAAGTTGACCACCGTCACCACCCTCACCTACACAGGCAATTAAATTTGATTTTCTGTAAATGAAGGGTGCATTGACTGTATCATATAGACCAGTGATAATATATTCAACATTTTTATCCATCGTAAATTGTATTTTTGAATATCCACCTTCACCTGCACTCGTGTCTCCTCCAGGAAACTGACCGTTTTCATTTGTCCCTTCATTAAAGGTAAGTCCACTTCCTCCAAATAAGTCAACCTCAAGAGATAAATTTTGCTCTGGTGAATAAATGCATATTTGATTATAAGGATGTGTTGCGTCAGTAAAAGTTATCTCACCATCCTCATTAGGATCTAAATTATGTTGAGATAAATCTGCGACACTTGAATTGTCTATTTGTTCAATTTTAATTATTGGTCTTGATGGTAAAACTGTTATATCTTTTGTGTTAGATGTAACAGGAGTATTAAATGCATTAGGGTTAGATACAACAACTTTGGTTGTGAGAAAAGTTGTTGCTTCAATTGAATTGGCAGTGAGAGTTACTACGTTATTAGTTGATCCAGATACAGTTAGATTTGCATCTCCATAATCAGCAGTGCCATCAGTTAAATCATTACCATTGATTGACCACTGATAACCAAATCCATCCGTTGCGTTATTACTTAAAGCAGCATTGACACCAATAGTAACTGCTGTTCCTACCGCAAAAATCACATCCTCTGGTTGAGTTACAATTGATAATTCTGGTGTGACTGTTAAAACAGCCGATGCAGATCTTACAGGTTCATTAATTGCATTACCAGTTGATCTAGCACTACCTACAGTTACAGCAACACCAGGAAGACCATATGCACTAGGAATATAATCTGCCTCACAAAAGACAGTTTTACCTACAGTATTACTAGCAATCTGTAAAGTGGTAGTCCCTGTGCCTGTAAAAACACCATTATCAAAAACTTGAGCATCATCAACATACCAGCGAAATGTGACAATTCCAGTATTTGTAGCAAATTGTGCTGGAATGTCTGCTGGAAATGTTGCTGTCCCAATAGCAAAAAAAGTTGCTCCTGTTCCTGTATTTACAGTAAGGTTTTGTGGGTCCGTGGTGAACCCAAGTTTGGGTCCACCTAAATCAAGAGTCGTTTGCTTGTTAAACATTCAACTCACCTCAATTAGAGAAGTTTTGACCGACGACGACTGCATAAAGTCCTGCGGTTGCTATGTTTTCACCATCAAATGTTCGGTATGCGAAGATGTCAGATCTGCTTGCCGTAGTTGTTACACCTGGCAAGACTCCTCCACCTGGCCAGTATACTGGGATTGATGTTCCCGCACCCGTTTGGAAGTGATCAACGACTGCATAGTGATTTCCAGTAGAATCTTGATCGATTCTTAAAGTAAACTCAGATGATCCGGGAGGTGCATTATTCAAGACAAAATGATTGACATCAGCACTCGCTGTGCAAATAAAGTTTTGCGCGGAGGAAAGATCGACTGTAACAACATTAGAACTTGGAGATACAATATCAACGTTTCGAGAGACCGTTTCAAGTCTAGTGTGTCCTATGACATCCAGATTTGATCTCGCGCTGGTTGTGCCAACACCAACCGAACCGATACCAGATACAGTGAATATTTGACCATCAGCAGATATTCCAAGAGTATTTGAAGAACCAACCTGGAATGATTGTAAGACAAATGTCGAACCGATACCGATAGAAGATGCACGAATAACGCCAGAGGACAAGTTTTGTAGTTGATATTCGCCCATCATGGTGGTTCCACCACTGACAAATACATCTTTAGCAGTAACAAATCCTACAAAACTAGCTTCACCATTGACCAACATACCAGTTGATCCCATACCAACATAACCAACTTCAAGGTAATGTCTTGGAACCGTCGTGCCAAATCCAACATTAACAAGGTCTCTTGGGTAGATACCAGTGCCAATTCCCTGCCCAACCTGAGCAAACACAGTATCATTATCAAGGTTAGTTAATCCACGACCATCTCCAGTAAATGCTGTAGCAACAACTGATCCACTAAATGATGACTCACCAATAACACGAAGGGCAAATTCATTTGCCGTAGAACCAATACCAACTCCACCAGTGCCATCAACAGAGAATTGTGTACTACCAGATCCAACAAGAAGTGTGCTATTACCATTTGTTGTAGTTCCAATTCCAACACCATCAAAAATCATGGTGTTAGAGTTTTTATTAAGACTTACTGCACCAAATCTCTTCCAGTCATTTTGAACAGAGTAGACCCAACCAACATAAGAACCTTCATCTGGGTTAGCATCAAAGATTACATCACCAGGGTTTCCTGCTTGTGCGGGAGTAGCAATTCCAACACTATACTTTCTAGAAACAGTAGCATCACCCTGAATAAAGAGATTGTTAGTTTCAGAGTCTGCATTAACTGTGAGTTTATTGTTGACAATCAGTGGTCCGTTGAACTCTGATGCTGACTTACTATCATCACCACCTTCAACGCGAATAGAGCGTCTAAACAGTCCCTCCGTAGCAGCAGTAATGTTAAGTGACGGTGCTTTACTAATGTCCTCACCAGTAACAGTTTGGACAGGAGTATCAAAGATTTCTTCTTTACCCGTGATCGTGCTTAACTTTTTATTACCAGCAAAAGAGATACCTCTATCATTCATTCCAGTGTAGAAGTTAATACCACCATCTCTCTTCGTAGATTGTGATAATAATTCTTCAGCAGCACTAATTGCTCTATCTTGCTTATCAGGGAATGCAGTAGAGTAGTTACCAGGACCAAAACCAACGTATTCAAAAGTATGTCCAGATGCTCTAATGATAGAGTGTCTACGAAGTTCTGTGGGAGATACTTCAACTTTTCTAACGATTGTATCGTCTATATGAGTTTTCCTATTGGTTCCAAGAGCACCTCTAAAGACAGTAAGTGAGTTGTCAGAAGGAGCAACAGTTGTCTTAACTCTGACTAATTCATCATCAATTTCAAGGTAATCACCAATGTTGATATCAAGATTGCCAAGATTAGTGATTGAAACAGTCTCAGATGTTGCATCATTAATTGCAGCACTTAACGTGGTAGTAATACCTGCATATGGAGCAATCATTCTACCAGAAAGGTTTTCATTATCAACAGTAACATTACCATCGTTAGATGTAACACCCTCATTGAAAGCAAATAACGTTCCATTCACACCAGGTGCTACAGTTCCAACACCAAGTCTTACAGAGAAAGTTGTTAGACCAACATTTTCAGTAACAACAAAATCACCAACATAAGTGCTATTTGTGGCACCAGAAAGTCTTACTTTTTGATCAACACTAAATCCGTGATTGACTTCAGTTTTAACAGTAGCAATTCCACTAATATTATCATAGTTAATTGTGGAAACACCAACTGCCTCGCCAGTAAGGTAGAAATACGCTTTACCTGCGTTAGCACCACCAATACCTGTGGTTGTGAATCCAGATATTGCGGATGGAGACTCAAACGTAAACGAACTTGCTGCTCCTACTTCAACATCAGTAATTCTAAAGACATCGTTATAAGCAGCATAAGATGCAGACGCAACACCGCTCATTCTAATTGTGTCGCCAACATTATTATAGATATTTGTTACATTAACAACTGCTTGAACGAATCCAGAGGTTGTTGCGACACCAACAACTGCAAGAGTATTGCCAATACCATATGCGCTACCACCGTTCATAATCTTAACGGCAGTTATCTCACCGTTTGCATTGAAAGTGATTTTACCTGTAGCGTGATTACCCGTTACAGATGCGCCAATAGAAACTAATCTGGCATTGTAAAGACTTCCAGCAGCACCTGAACCATATCCAAAACCACCACTTGAAATACCAACCGTAGTAACTCTATTGAGTCCGTGATCAATATTAGTGGTAACAGTATGAGAAGTTCCAACAATAGTCGATACAATATTTGTTACTCCAATACCAATACCAACATCACGCACATACTTAGTGATGTTTTCTTTAGTTGCACTATGTTGTGGTTCATCAATTACAACTTCACCGATTAAACTTGGGATAGCAAATGAAGTAGATTCTGGAGGATCAGAGATGGGTGTATCTCTATTAGTTTGTGGGAAGAGAGCAGTAACTGGTTGAGAGAAATTATCGTTTGTGAAGGGAGAAACTGATGGAGTGTTTGTCGAATTCAGCAGAGTGATGTAATAGACACCATCTTGCTCACCTGCTTTATACTGCTGCTGCTCAAAGTTTCTATAAACATACATCGTGTCTTTGAGTCTCTTTCTTTTAAAGAAAGGAAGAGATGTGTTTCTGGTCGATGTATCATTTGTAAATGTGCCAGGATTTGTGGTAAGACCAACTCTAAATGTGGTTGAACTGGTGATACCCGTAATTCTATAATCGCGGTTAAATGATGTTCCTGCTGTGCCTGCTGTATTCAATGAGCCAGTGATATTTACAAGTTCAACTTGATCGTCTTGTTGTAACTTGTGAGGTAGTTCAGTGGTAACATGAACCTCACTACCATCCCACCTAACATCTCTAATAAATCTAAAGTTCCTTTGTTGGTTTATATTACTGATTGAACCACTTCCAAAGTAAGTTTGAATTTCAGTAGTGTTAATACCAATAGAAGAATTAGATTCTTGAATAATAAATCCTTCTGTTGGTGGTCTTGCGACGGTTCCACCAGCAGAGGCAGGAATTACATATCTTGCTCTGTAAAGAGTATCATCTGCGTTTCTATTATCACTTTTCCTACTAATAAATGTTCTTGCAGATGCAGACCCAAGACCAGTTATTCCTAGTCCAACAATCGTGGGGAAGATACTATTTTCTGTAGCAGCTGTTGCAACATTTACATACCACTGCTCATTGTTAATATCATATTGAACTGGGTGTCCAATATCTCCAGAATTTTTATCAGATGCTCTACTAATTACATTTAACACACCACCTTTTTCATTAATAGCAATTGCGTTACCATTAATTGCATCATTTAGTGTTTTTGCTAGTTTAATATTAACATTAGTTGTGATACCACCAGATGTATTAGAATCGGTGATCGCAAAATATACGGTATTTGGATCAAGTCCATCAGGGAGATGAGCGTTTTCGCTTATAACTCTTACTGACTCACCATTAATTAGTTCGTGAGTGGATCTTAAAGTAATTTGACGGTCAGATCCACCCTGACTATAAGATCCAATACTATTAATTCCAGTTGGACCTTGTTTAATGGAGTATTTCTTTTGGGATGATAACTGTGATCCATCCATCACAATTTTTGCTGAATACTCTGTAACAGAACCAGCAGATGATACGAGAACTTTTAAAGTATCATTTTCTCTTGCACCAAATCTGAAACCGTCGATGACATTTTCAGGTGGAGCGTCTTGATTTTTTTGATTAAAGAGATAAAGATTACCAGTTGAACCAACACCAGCAACTCTATCTGTTTTTGCAATGTCAATTGCTCCAAATTCAATTGATGTTTCTGTTAAAGGTATTTCTTTTGGTGGAATGATATGAGTAATATACCCAACATCATCTTGCGAGAAAGCATCATTTCTAAATCCTTCTGATGCAAGTGATACTGCACCAAAGTTAGAGTTAGAGTTGGTAAGTGAAATATCACCACCATTGTCAGTCACAAAATGTTCAGCATATCCAATCGCAAAGATTGAAACTGCCTGAATAAATGAATTATTTGTTACCTTAATATGAAAGTTTTTATATTCTGGTTTATATCTTGCTCTTGAATTACTTGGAAGATTATCTACAGCAGTATAGTCGTCATATGCACCAGTTGGAATCGTATCTGTGTTATATCTAACAAATGCCTTTTCATCTTTTTGCAAACCAATTCCAGTGAATTGTGCAACAACCATTGATTTAAATCCGGTTGCTGTTGCACCATCCGCAAGCATTCCAGACATTCCATAAACAGAACGAAGTGAAATATTGAAGATATATGGCGATGCAGACGTTACGGTATCTGATACGAGTGCAAGAGATGAACCAGACACTGATGGGAGTGCATCAGTTGGTGCATTTTGAACTGTATATTTAATTTGAGTCGAATTTACCTTTTCAGTAACAACAAAATCACCATTATAATCAGAGTTTACGTCCTCAATCCTAAATGGCGTATCAACATCAAGTCCAGTGACTGCTGAACTTGTAGTAACAGTAACAGTTGTGGTTGAAGTTGCGCCATCACCTGCTCTAATACTACTGATACCAACAGAATCTCCAGTTGAACCAACGATACGATATTCATCAATCTTAGGTTGGATATCAAGACTTGTAGATGGATAGTCTGGTTCAATTGCACGACCAGAAGATTGTCCATATGCGATACCTACTTTTTCATAATACATTTGAAGGTCAGATCGACCTGCATCAAAGTTAGTGATAAATTCATCATTGATTTTTACATTATTAAGTCCGTCAGCATACTCAAAACATCTCAGTTTGTGGTGAGAAAAATTAGGAACGAATAAGTTTGAGTTGTAGTCCTTATAAACCTGACCATTAGGGTCTCCATCAAAAAATGAAAACTGCCAGAAATAACAAGCACCAGTTACTCTAAAAACGGCAGATGATTCGATATTTGCGTTCTCAGGGTCTGGAATATACTTTGGTCTAATTTTTGTTTTTCTAAGATCAAGACCTACAAGTGATGTTCCTCTTGGAACAATTACTCCACCATGAATACTATTGAGTTTGTGAAGTTGATTATCTGATGATGCTAAATCAAAGTTTGAAGACAGGTCAAATTGAGAAAGATTATCTGTAGTCGATCCGTTCCTTAATCTGTAGTTATTTGCGCCATCTGGTATGTATCCTGGTCTATTATCAACAAGGTGGTCACCAGGATATATCAAGACTGTAGTCTTACCAAACCTATCATTATCAAGACCTCTTTGATATGAAAATCTAGATGATTCAATCAATGCACGCTGAATCGTTTTAAAGGGACGAGTCAGTGAATTGCCCTTATTTTCTATGCTGTCCGTGGCGTCTAAACTATTCGGGTCAACGTAAAGAATAGTACCACGAGTAGATTTCAGAAAATTATCTAATCTGGAAAGACCCATCTTATTACACTATAGTTCTGTTATGGATTATTTATCATAAGAAAAAAGGGCAACCCAAAACGGGTTACCCTTTTCGCACTTCCTTCACACCTTTATATATTAGTCTTCTTTTAATTCGTTGTCAAGTATATATTCAACTGTATTCGCAACATCATTCATTGCATCACGCAATTCTTTTTGAGTTCCAGTATGTTGGGACATAAGTCCAGTTTCAGTTAAAGACCATCGCCATTGATTCATTTTTTCATTATGCCACAAATTGATAATCATTTTTTAATCTACAGGTAAAAGTTCTGGATTTTCTAATTCTAACTCGAAACACATGGGATGACATTCTTCTGCCATCAAATACATTGAAGATCGATACATCTTCTCAGCATTCCATCGTGGACCTGAATTAGCTAATTGTATGACACTTGGATTTGCTCTAGCAAGTTCTGGGAGTTCGTCAAAGGTAAATGGCATATTTTGAATACAATACAACATTACCAAGTGATCTCCCTCATGATCATACCAAGCATATTTCGTGTCTATGCGGTATTTCATGGGTTTAAATTTACCCTCAAAATATTTAGGGGAATGCGAGTAGGGAGACTTGAACTCCCACGAGCATAATGCCCAACAGATTTTAAGTCTGGTGCGTCTACCGATTCCGCCATACTCGCAATAAATCAGGTAATCAAATTATCATTTATATCATAAGTCACTGGGTGAAGACTACAATATTCGTTAAAAGTGATTTTCATCTCTTTGTCAGTCAGTCCTGCGTTTCTTGCTGCTTTTGGGACATTCCACTTTGCCACAAATAACATTTCCATAGACTGTCGGGTTTCTGGTCTCATAGTCGTTGCAAATCAAAATTTCTTCGTAAAACCCCTCAGGGTAAATTTTTGCAGGAATTTTTTTCCCGCTTTTATTGGAATCAAAGGTCATTTTTCTTAAAGAGGACTGGCATACGCAAGTGTGTCTTCATCAAGCACAGCACGGCATAGTTCCAGAACACTCATGAACTGGTCCACGGTTTCACAATCAAGAACCTTCTCATCGCCCTGCTCAGAGTACAGATAGAACTTACGCTTCACAGGGTCTACAACGCAGCGTGTGAGGTAGTCGTCTTGCATGGGGGTCGTTTGATTACCTACGTATTATAGCGCACTCAGGACCCCTTGTCAACCTCGGGTTCTACCTCAAGACGTGGAATATCTTTTCTTGTAGCATAAATGTGATAAAAACAATCGATAGGCATACCACCTTTTGACTGAAGATAAATTTTATCCTCATCAAGTCTTTTAATGATCACATTTTGATGAGCACCGATTGGAGTCAAATTTACTGTGATCGTAGTCCAATCCACCAACCCCTTCCAATATGAAGGATATGAAATTTCTTCTCTATTCTTTACCCTACCTCTAAAATAGACACCATATTCTGGTCCCTCTAAACAACCATGAATAAGTCTACCCTCTTCTTTAGTGGGGTGAGGAATGTCAAATGCCTTTGAGTTTGCACTAAAAGATGCTGCTGTGATGTTTCCGCTAGCAGTAACACTTGTGCAAGTAATCGCCGCCGAGGGCGTATTAATTGCTGCTGTTGCACCAATAATACCATCTCCAAGGTTTGTTACATTCAGGGTGTCAATCTTTGCTCTTGAGTGGTATTTTGGAGGACAAATATCATTAGGATACTCATCCTCGGGAGGAAGGACAGTTTTAACAATATAAGAATCTAAAGTTGACCCGCTCCCGTATACAGCTCTATCTGTGCAGTCCTTATCTGGTGCTGTACCAGGAATAAACTCTCCAGCTGACATTAGTTGTTCTCCTTAAGATTTTCAACAGTTTTACGAACTTCATCTCTGATCAGACTTTCGACATGATCATGTTCAAAGTTAAA
>VMHT01044042.1_pt1 | contig 16774 bp, 29 predicted proteins | sample 4693611 | NCBI WGS metagenome assembly VMHT01 (sample SAMN12280063, study PRJNA550983) | marine metagenome | isolation source: seawater sampled from same location over 5 years 0.02-0.2 micron viral filtrate | place: USA: collected off the coast of southern California halfway between the port... ...
CTATGAATAAGACAAGGCACAGATAATGGCACAAAATTTAGTATTAAACATATTAGCAAAAGACAAAACCAAACAAGCTTTTAATGGTGTCAGGGCTGGATTATCAAATTTAAGAAGTGCAGTATTTTCTGTTCAGGGTGCAATTATTGGTATTGGTGGTGGACTTGCTATTAAATCAATTTTAAATGTTGGATCAACTGTTGAACAATTAAGATTAAGATTCGCTTTCTTATTTAAAGGTGTCAAAGAGGGAGACAAAGCTTTTCAAGGATTAATAGACTTTGCTGGTAGAGTACCTTTTTCACTAGAGGAAATTCAAGCTGGTGCTGGAAACTTAGCTGTTGTCACAAAAAATGCTGAAGAATTAAATGAAGTTTTAAAACTAACAGGTAATGTTGCATCGGTCACAGGATTAGATTTTAGAACAACAGCAGAGCAAATACAAAGATCATTTTCTTCAGGTATTGGTAGTGCAGACTTATTTAGAGAAAGAGGTGTTAGAGCATTATTAGGATTCAAAGCTGGAGTACAAGTCACAACAGAAGAAACAAAGAAAAGATTTAGAGAACTATTTGGAGAGGGTGGAGAGTTTGAAAAAGCTACTGAAGTTCTATCAACTTCATTTACAGGTACTTTATCAATGCTATCTGATAAACTATTTAAGTTTAGATTAGATACAGCACAAGCTGGTTTTTTTGATTTTATCAAACAAGGTTTAGTAGAAATTAATAAACTAATAGAAAACAACTCAGAAGTATTAACAGGTTTTGGACAAAAGTTATCTGCTGGTCTTATTACAGCAACAAAACAAATTATATTAGGTAGTGCTGTAATTATACAAGCAATAAAACCAATATTTTCTTTTATTGGACAATCCTTGTTAGGTCTTTTTGATTTTTTAAGAACTTTGCCTGAGGGAGTTAGGACTTTTGGTATTCTGGGTTTCTTAATGCTTGGTGGAAAAGGAAAAGCTTTAGTAATTATTATTGGTGGTTTTATTGATGAAATAAGATCAATGATGGGAAAACTCTTGATGAATTTTGCAGAGTTTAACCAAATAATTTTAGAGGTAAGAAAATCTTTAGGTTTAGTAAGCGATGAAAATTTTGTAAAAATATTAAATCAAAATAATAGATTAGTTGGAATAGCAACAAATTTACAGAAACCTATTAATGATTATAGAAAAGAACTTGAAGCAACAAGTGGTGGTTTAGATACAACAACAAAAAAACTTAGAGCATTTTTAGAAACTTTAGAAGCAAAAGCTTTATTATCAGCAAAACAAGTAGAAGAAATATTAAATAAACTTAAAGGTGCAACAGAAGAAAGTAAAAAGGTTGGAATAGAGTTAGGTAAAGTAAAAGAAAATATACTTACTGCATTTAAAAAAGATTTTGAATCTATTAATCAAACAATAGGTAAAATGGCACATAGTAGCTTAAAAGCATTTTCAAAGTCATTAGCTGAAGCAATAGTTCTTGGTAAAGATTTAAATATGTCTATGAAAGAATTAGCACAAAAAATTATGGTTGATTTAGTAGCATTTACAATTCAAATAGTTTTACAAGAATTAATAAGAAAAGCATTATCAGGAACAATATTTGATATTTTTAAAAATCAAAAAGATGTTTGTGAAGATATTTTAGGAATAAATAAAGCACAAGTTACAGCAGAGTCTTTAAAATTAGCTTTAATGAAAGCACAAACACAGGAATTAAGAAACCAAAAAAATGAACAAAAAGATAAAAACAAACAACAATTTATTTCTTTATTGTTAGGTGGAGGAGGTGGTGGTTTTGCACAAGGAGGAGCAGTATCTAAAGGAAAACCAATAGTAGTTGGAGAAAGAGGTGCTGAAGTATTTGTTCCGAATAGTACAGGTCAAATAACACAAAATGCTAGAGGTACAGGAAGTGGAGCAGTTAATGTCAACTTTACAATCAATACAATAGATTCAAGAGGATTTAGTGATGCTTTACAAGAGAACAGAGGTACTATAACAGGAATAATAAACAATGCTTTAGCAGAAAAAGGAAGAAGTGAGTTAGTATAATGAGTGGTGCATTTCCAATATCAACATCTAAATTTCAAACACTTGGTATTAGATCAACACAAAATACTATTATTTCAAAATCTATATCAGGAAAAAAACTAGCAAGACAAGTTGATAATCAAAGATTTAGTTTTACTGCACAAATTATTACAGCAAAAAGATCAGATGTTTATGGAGAATTGATGGCTTTTATAATGAAGCAAAGATCAGGAAAAGAAAACTTTACAATAATCCCACCTGAAATAGAAGATGCTAGAGGTAATGTAAGTGGTACTGTTCTTGTAAATGGAGTTCATGCAGTTGGAGATACAACAATAGATATTGATGGAATGACAGGAACATTGAAAGCTGGAGACTTTATCAGTTTTGCTTCGCATACTAAAGTCTATATGGTAGTTGCAGATGCAACAGCCGATGGGTCAAATGAAGCTACAATTACAATAGAGCCACCTCTTATAACAGCATTAACAAATGATTCTGTTGTAACTTATGACAATGTTCCTTTTACTGTGCATTTAGTAAATGATATTCAAGAATTTGGCACAGTAGGTGCTGATAAAGATGGAAATTTATTATACCAATTTGAGTTAGATGTTGAAGAAACTATTTAATGAAAAAATACAAAATTACACACTTAGTGAGTGCTGACTTTGAAGCTACTGTTATTGTTAATGAAGATGAGATAGATACTAATTTAAACGATTTAAAGGAGTACAAAAAACCTGATAGTAAATTTAATTTTACCATGATAAAAGGTACAGAAAGCATAACAAGAAGTTATTACGAGGACTATGGCACGAACACTAACAACAGCAGTAAAAAACGAATTATTAACAGGTCAGATTAGACCGATACACCTCATTGAGATAGGATTCTCAACACCTGTATTTATTACTGATAATGGCTTTGCTTTAACTTCTTCAATATCAGGTACAAGTAGAACATACACAGCTTCTTCATTTTTAGTAGGTGGCTCATCATTTGAAGAACAAACAGATATTACAAAAACTACACTTAGTTTATCTTTATCAGGTGCAGATCAAACTTTTATCTCAACAGTTTTAAATGAAAATGTTGTAAATGATACTGTTGAAATATACAGAGGATTACTAGATTCAAATAATTCAATTATAGCTGACCCTATATTATTATATTCAGGAAACATAGATACATTTGAAATATCTGAAACAGCAACTCAATCAAATGTTAAATTAATTATTGTATCTCATTGGGCTGATTTTGATAAAAAGTCAGGTAGAAAAACAAATAATGCTTCTCAGCAAAGATTTTTTAGTACAGATGTTGGTATGGATTATTCAAGCGAAACAGTTTTAGATATTAAGTGGGGAAGACAATGACAACTTTTGATGAAATTATTAACCTATATTATAAATTTAATAAATATAAAAAAAATACATATCCTGATTTATACTATCATATTTTACCATCAATTAATCTTAATCAATACAAAGTATTTAAGGATGAAAAAGGTATTTTTGGTTTTGTAAATTGGGCTTATCTAAGTAAAGAAATAGAAAAGTCATATATTAAAACATCTATAATTTATAAAAATGAATGGAAAAGTGGAAATTATTTGTGGTTATATGATATTGTTATACTTAGAAAAAGCAAAGAGGTTATGTCATGGGTTTATAACTATTTTAAAAAATTATTAAAAACAAATGAATCTATATCTTGGTTGCGTTTAGATAAAAACGACAAAGTATATAGAGTAGCAAAAAAATTTAAAAGGGAGTTTCATAACTAATGGGTGGTAAAGTAAAAAAAATAATTCAACCTGTTGTATCAGCATTTAATATTTTTAATGGTGGTGGTAATATTTTTGTTGCTCTAGGAATAATCGCTATTGGTTGGTTATTTGCAAGATCAACAAAACCTGATGTACCTGATTTTGGAACAAATGATTTTGAAGAAACTGAAAGAGGAATACTACTTAATAAACAATCTAACAATGCCTGTATTCCTGTAATATATGGAGAAAGATTAGTTGGTGGAACAAGAGTATTTATAGAAACCTCAGGAACAGATAACACTTATTTATATGTTGCTTTGGTTCTTTCTGAGGGAGAAGTAAATTCAATAGAAGAAATTAGAGTAGATGACAAAGTAGTTACATTTGATGGTGCTTTAACTCATGGAACTACAAGAGAAGTAGCAAGTGGAGATAGTAATTTTTACAAAGACTCTACAAGTCATATTCAGATACAAGCATTTTTAGGAAAAGACGATCAAGTAGCATCAAGTGTATTAACACCTTTATCATCTTGGGGGTCAAACCACAAATTGTCTGGTATTTGTTATTTAGCTGTAAGGTTTAAATGGAATCAAGATATTTTTGGTGGAATACCAACAATACAAGCTAAAGTAAAAGGTAAAAAGATTATCACATTAGCATCTGACTTATCAGAGCAAACAGCATCTTTTTCTACAAATCCAGCTTTTTGTTTATTAGATTATTTAAGAAACGAAAGATATGGAAAAGGTATTGCTACATCAAGTTTAAATTTACAAAGTTTTTATGATGCTTCACAAGTTTGCGTTACACAAGTTACACCATTTTCAGGTGGTAGCGATATAAATTTATTTGATTGTAATGCTGTTGTAGATACATCAAAAAAAGTATTAGATAATGTTAGAGATATAGTAAAAGGAATGAGAGGTTATCTTCCTTATGTGCAAGGTAAATATAAATTAGTTATTGAGACAACAGGCACAGCTTCAATATCATTAACAGAAGATGATATTATTGGTGGATATGCTTTAGTATCTCCTACAAAAAATACAAAATATAATAGAGTAATTGCTTCTTTTATAAATCCTGACAGAAACTATCAGGTAGATGAAGTTCAATTTCCAGCAATAGACGATAGTGGATATGCAACAGCAGATAAACACGCAACAATGAAAACAGCAGATGGTGGATTTTTATTAGAGGGTAGATTTGATTTTAGGACTATTACTTCTCCATATCAAGCTGAAGAAATGGCTGAGATTATTTTAAGAAGATCAAGAGAGTCTTTAGGTCTTAGTATTAACTGTGGATTTAAAGCTTACGAATTGCATATAGGAGATATTGTAAATGTTACTTTAAGTAGCTTAGGTTTTTCAAATAAATCTTTTAGAGTTTTATCTATGACATTTAGAGAAGATTATAGTATTGATCTTAACTTAGTAGAATATCAAGCATCACATTATACTTTTGCAACTAAAGGACAAGTATCAAGTACACCATCAACTACTTTACCTAATCCTTTTGTTGTTCAGCCACCAGCAAGTGTAACTTTATCAGATCAATTAATTGAATATAATGATGGAACTGTAATTGTAGCTTTAGATGTTAGTGTTGGTGCTTCTCCTGATTCATTTATAGATTTCTACCAAGTAGAATATAAATTAAGTTCAGATTCTAATTTTATTATATATGCACAAGGCTCAGGTCTTAATCACAGAGTTTTAAATGTAATAGACCAAGAAACTTATGATGTAAGAGTAAAAGCAGTATCTACTTTAGGAGTATCATCTACTTATGTTTCAGCACAAAGAAAAATTGTAGGTGCGATTGAGCCACCATCAGATGTTGCAGACTTTTCATGTAATATTACAGGACAAGATGCACATTTATCTTGGACAGCGATTGGCGATCTTGATTTAGCATTTTATCAAATTAGATTTTCTGATAAAACAGATGGTACAGGAGAATGGTTAAACTCTGTAAATTTAGTAACTAAAGTATCAAGACCAGCTACATCTGTTACAGTACCAGCAAGGGCTGGAACATATCTTATTAAAGCAGTAGATAAACTTGGGAATTTTAGTTCTAATGCAACAGCTATTGTGTCAAATGTTACAAGTGCAGAAAATTTTAATGCAATAACATCTGTTAGTGAACATCCTACATTTGCTGGAACTAAGACAAATGTTTCAATATCTAACGATTCACTTATACTTAATTCAAGCGAATTATTTGATTCTGCTTCAGGTTTATTTGATGCTAATACTACAAGATTTTTTGATTCAGGTCTTGCAAACGCAGATTTTTTAGCATCAGGTAATTATGAGTTTTCAAATGTTATAGATATTGGTGCAAAACATACAGTAAGAGTCACAGCTTCATTAACACAATCAGCTAGAAATCCTGATGATTTATTTGATAATAAGTCTGGTAATATAGACGATGCTAAATCTAATTTTGACGGAGATACACCAGCTAACTGTGATGCTCATTTAGAAATTGCAACTAGCGATGATAATTCAACATTTACATCTTTTCAAGGATTTGTTATAGGAAATTACACAGCGAGATATTTAAAATTTAGAATTGTTATGACTTCAACAGATTTAGCTTCAACACCTGTAATATCAGAAGTTACAATATCAGTAGATATGCCTGATAGAATATTAAGTGGTAATGATATAGCTTCAGGTACTTCTACAAAAACTGTTTCATTTACAACACCATTTAAGACCACAGCTTATGCAGTTGGAATTACAGGAGAAAATATGGCAACAGGAGATTTTTTTACAGTTTCTAATAAAACAGTTGATTCTTTTGATGTTTTATTTAAAAACTCTAGCAACGCAAATGTTTCAAGAACTTTTGATTTTATTGCAAAAGGATTTTAAAAGGAGTATAAGAAATTATGGCACAACATGACATGAATATTGCGAATCAGAGTTTTCCTGATTTTAGAACAGATTTAAACAATTCGCTATCAGCGATAAATTCAATGCACTCAGGCACATCAAGACCAAGTGGTGCTGTTGCTGGTACAATGTGGCTAGACACAACATCAGCTTCTAGTCCAACCATAAAATTCTTTGATGGCTCAGATGATATAAGTTTTGCAACAATAGATTATTCAGCAAACACAGTTAATTTCTTAGATTCAACAGTAGTTGCAGATATATTAGGAGACACAACTCCTCAATTAGGTGGTCAATTAGATGTTAATGGAAATTCCATTGGAGATGGAACTAGAGAATTATTAAAATTTATAGAAACTGCTAGTGCAGTAAATGAAGTTTCTGTAACAAATTCAGCAACAGGAAATGCACCTGAATTATCAGCAACAGGAGATGATACAAATATTGATTTAAAATTAACACCTAAAGGTTCAGGTAAATTAAATTTAGATGGAATTAAATTTCCAAATGCAGATGGTTCAGCAAATCAAATTTTAACAACTAATGGTTCAGGAGTTCTATCTTTTGCAGATGCTTCAGGTGGTGGTACAAGTTGGCAATCGGCAGTTAAAACTGCAAACTTTACAGCAGTTGCTGGCGAGGGATATTTTGTTAATACTACTGGTGGTGCTTTTGAAATAGATTTACCAACATCGCCATCTGTTGGAGATGAAATAGAATTTGTAGATTTTGCAAGAAAGTTTGAAACAAACGCATTAACATTAGATCAAGGTTCAAATAAGTTTCAAGGATTTACAACTCCAAAACCCGTTTATAATACAACAGGACAAAATATTAGAATAGTTTATTCAGGTTCAACACAAGGATGGATTCCTGTAAGAGATGATGATGTAACTAATGAAACTCCACAATCTTATTCAGTAGATTATTTAGTAGTTGCTGGAGGAGGTGGAGGTGGATACAATAGAGGAGGAGGAGGAGGAGCCGGTGGTTACCGAGCTTCTTATAACTCTGAAGCATCTGGTGGAGGTGGTTCTTCAGAAACTGCTTTAGCCATGGTAGGTTCAACAGTTTATACAGTTACAGTAGGTTCAGGTGGTACTCCTTCAAGTGGTGGATCAGATGCTGGAGTAAATGGAGGAGATTCAACTATATCAGGTTCAGATATTACAGATGTTACATCAACAGGAGGAGGTGGAGGAGGTTCTTCATCTTCAACTAATGGTTCAGTAGGTGGATCTGGGGGAGGAGGTTGCGGTAATCCTGTAACTAATGGTGCATCAGGTACAGCTAATCAAGGTTTTGCTGGTGCTACCGGTTCTGGTAGTCCACCTAATCATGGAGGAGGTGGCGGAGGAGCTGGCGAAGCTGGTAACACTGATGGCACTTCACATGGTGGAGATGGAGTAGCATCTACTATTACAGCAAGTCCAACAACAAGGGCTGGTGGAGGTGGAGGAAATTTTGAATTTGGATCGCCACCAAATGGTGGTGCTGGTGGGGGAGGCTTCGGTGGAGGCGAGGGTTTTGTAGCAACTGCTGCGACTGCTAATACGGGTGGGGGTGGAGGAGGAGGCTCTGGGGGAGGAGGAGCTCCTGATAATAATGGTCGTGCTGGTGGAAGTGGAGTTGTAATTTTAAGAATGGCAACTTCAGATTATTCAGGCACAACATCAGGTAGCCCAACTGTAACTACATCAGGTTCAGATACAATTATTACATTTAACGCATCAGGGAGTTACACAGGATAATGGCACATTTTTGTAAATTAGGAATTGGAAATATAGTTGAGAAAGTAGTTGTTGTATCAAATGATATTGCAACAACAGAACAAGCGGGTGTAGATTTTTTAAATAATTTATATGGTACAAATGATATTTGGAAACAAACATCTTATAATACAAGTGCTGGAGAACATTTATTAGGTGGAACACCTTTTAGAAAAAATTATGGTGGAATAGGTTACACTTATGACCAAACTAGAGATGCTTTTATTTCTCCACGAACATATATTAGTTGGACATTAAATGAAACAACTTGTCAATGGGAACCACCAATACCATATCCTAATGATAGCAATAACTATGCTTGGAACGAAACAAAGAAAATTTGGGAACAAATAGAAGAAATATAATAAACATTTTAAATGAGTGGTGTGAAAAAATCTGAAAATACAGCATGGTCTTTTAAGGTAGACACAGTTAATGCTTATGCTTATTGGGAAAAAGCATTTACCCCAGAAGAATGTAATAAAATTATTAAAATAGGAAAAGATAAAGGTTTAATCAAAGGTGGAATAATAGGAAAAAGTAAATTAGACATTAGATCAAGTCAAATAACTTGGTTAGTTCCTGATGATTTAGAATGGGTATATAGAAAAATTACAGATATAGTTTTAAGTCTTAATGATAGATTTTTTCAATTTGATATTTATGGTATAATTGAACAATTACAATTCACTAACTATAAAGCACCATCAGATAATTATGGAAAACACGTTGATAAAGCACAAAATTTTCCAATTAGAAAATTATCAGTATCAATTCAACTTACTGATCCAAAAAAATATAAAGGTGGAGAGTTATATTTATACGATAATGAACAAGGTGTAGAAATGAAAAAAGAACAGGGAGATTTAATTTTATTTCCATCATATACATTACATGAAGTTAAGCCTGTAACTAAAGGAGAAAGAAATTCGTTAGTTGCTTGGGTTACAGGAAAACAGTTTAAATGAGTTTTAAATATAAAGTTATTAAAAAGGCTCTTTCATACGAATTATCAAATTTTTGTTTTAATTATCTTAAATTAAAAAGAGATGCTGTTTCTTTTATGTATCAAAGTAAAATAGTAAATGAAAATATATTTTTAGGCACTTGGAAAGATAGTCAAATACCTAATACTTATTCTCATTATTCTGACTTTGTTATGGAAACTTTATTATTAAAATTGTTACCAACTTTAGAAAAAGAAACACAACTTCAATTAGTTCCTACTTATTCTTATACTAGAATTTATAAAAAAGGAGATGAATTAAAAAGACACAAAGATAGACCAAGTTGTGAAATATCTACAACACTTAATTTAGGTGGAGATAAATGGTCAATATTTATTGATCCAAGTGGTAGTGATAATGTTATTGATGAATATAGAAAAATACATAGACCAAATGCTCCTAAAGGAAAAGAGGTTATTCTTGATGTAGGAGATATGTTAGTTTATTCAGGTTGTGATTTAGAGCATTGGAGAAAACCATTTAAAGGTAATACTTGTTGCCAAGTTTTTTTACATTATAATAACAAAAATGGACAATTTAAAAGTAATAACAAATATGATGGAAGACCGATGTTAGGAGTGCCATCAAATATAAAAATTAAAAATATTGATTGAATATTTAAAAATTGATATAAAAACATCTGCGAGTGGGTGCAACCTCCACACCACGCACTCACTTGCTTAACTATGGTATAAACTATGCAGTTATCTAAACATTTCACTTTAGAGGAGATGGAAAAATCTCAAACAGCTACAAGAAAAGGTATTAAAAATAAAGCTGGTAGTGGAGAGATTAAAAACTTAGGAGATCTTTGTTATGAAGTATTAGAGCCTGTACGAGCAAAGTTTGATAAGCCTGTCACAATTACATCAGGATATAGAAGCCCTGAATTATCAGAAGCTATTGGAAGTAAAGCAACATCACAGCATTGTTCAGGCGAAGCAGTTGATTTTGAAATAGCTGGAGTTTCTAATTTGCAAGTAGCTTTATGGCTGACTAACAACGTAAATTTTGACCAATGTATTTTAGAATTTTGGACAGGAGAAGCTAGTTCAGGTTGGATTCATGTATCATATAAAGATGGCTCTAATAGAAAACAAGTATTAACATATGATGGCAAATCATATACAAATGGATTACCTGATGCAAAATGGTCAGATGGTAAAATGCAAAACTAGGAGATAATATGCTTACAAAGAAACAAAAGAAACTACCACCAGCTTTACAAAAAGCTATTATGAGTAAAAAGAAAAAGAAAAAGAAAGCGAGAAAATAATATGGCTTATGGATATAGTATGAAACCTAAGAAGAAAAAAAAGAAAAAGAAAAAGAATAAGAAGAAGTAAATGGTTAAAGTAGCATCAATCACAGGAATCATAAAAGGTTTAAAACCTAGACAGCAAAAGACTATGAAAAGTCATGCTCGTCATCACTCACTAAAGCATATGCGATCTATGGCAAATGCTATGAAAAAGGGTGCTACTTTTTCTTCTGCACATACTAAAGCTATGAGGAGTGTAGGAAAATGAAACGAAGAAAAGTACCTAAAGACAAAAAACTTAAAATTCCTAAAAAATATTTATCAGGTCTTAAAGGTGGTAAAAGATCAGCTAGAGCAAATCTTATTAAGGCTATGGCTAGTGCTTACAAATCAGGTGCAAGAATCCCAAAATCAATGTTTAAAGCAAGGTACAAATAATGGCTGTTAGAAGAAAACCATTATCTGCTAGAACAATCTCAATACTTAGAGCAAAAGCAAAAGGTAGAAAAAACATTACATTAGGTACATTAAAGAAAGTATATCGTAGAGGTCAGGGTGCTTTCTTATCATCAGGGTCAAGACCTCGTACATCAATGGCTTCTTGGTCGCTTGGGCGAGTTAATAGTTTTTTGCGAGGAAGTAGAAAACATGATACAGACTTACGAAGAAAGAAAAAGAAATAATGAAAACTAATAAAGAAAAATTTGTAGAGATAGATGGTAGAATTAAATTAGTAAATCAAAAGATTGATTTAATTATTAAAAACCATTTACATCATATGAAGCAAGACATAGACAGAATTTTATATGGTCTAGGTGCTGTTGGTCTTTTAGTTTTAGGTCAATTACTTTACTTACTCACGAAATAGTTGTATTAAAGACTTATGATCTATAAGTCTGTTTTGATAATAAGCGATACTCATATTCCATACCATGTTCCTGAATTAATGGACTTTCTTAAACTTTTAAAAAAAAAATATAAACCTGATAGAGTTATTCATATTGGAGATGAAGTAGATAAACATGCTATGTCATTTCACGATAGCGACCCTGATTTACCTAGTGCTGGAGATGAGTTAAAATTATCATTACCTATAATAAAAGAATTAGAAAGTATGTTTCCTAAAATGGATATACTTGACTCTAATCATGGTAGCTTAGTATTTAGACGAGCATTTAAACATGGCATCCCAAAAGCATATATAAAAAAATATAATGATTTCTTAGAAGTAAATAAAGGCTGGGTTTGGCATGATGATTTAACAATAGATACACCTTTAGGTAAAGTTTATTTCTGTCATGGTAAAACAGCAGATGTTTTAAAATTAGCACAATCAATGGGTATGTCATGTGTTCAAGGTCATTATCACAGCTTAATGGGTGTAAGATATTATGGAAACAGTTTAGGCTTGTATTTTGGACTTCAGGTAGGGTGCATGATAGATAATAAGAGTTTGGCTTTTAGATATAATAAATTACAGAAAGCTAGACCAATTATAGGGTGTTCGGTCATTTATAATGGATTACCTATAATTGAGCCTTTTTTAAAAGATAAGACAGGAAAATGGGTCGGAAAGCTACTTTAAAGGCACAGAGAAGCACAGAGAGGGCTACTAAGAGACAAATAGGTGGTAAGCACTACAAGAGATTTAAGATACAGCCTATTGAATTTATAGTAGCAAACAAGCTTGATTTTATTCAAGGCAATATAATCAAATACTGCCTCAGAAATAAGTCAGGAGAAAACCCTGATGAGAAATGGAATAAGATAATTCATTACTGCGAACTAGCAAAAGAGTTGAAAAATAAAAAATAAGGAATATTAGGAATGGATGAAATTCACTTATATAATTTATTCAATTCTTGTAGTATATTGGACAACATTATTAATGCTAACAGGTAATACTTATTTATGATATTTAGTTTATTAAACAATCCTCTTGCAAAAATCGTCTTGAACAAGGCTACTGACCATTTTAAGCACAAAGCTGAAAAAGTTAAAACTATTAGACAAGCAGAAATAGAAGCTTGTAAAGATGTTGATATAACAAGAATTAAAAGCCAAGACAAAAGTTGGAAAGATGAAATATTAATGGTATGGTTAATTGCTATGCTATCAACAGGTTGGTTTGAAGATACTAGAGATAACTTTGAGGAATGGGTAAGGATAATTAACGATTTACCTGACTCAGTATGGTACTTAGTTATTATTGTATTTACAGCAACATTTTCTACTAAGATGACAGATAAGGTTTTAAACAGAAACAAAAAGAAGTAATATGTTTAATGGACATAGATGCTGTTATTATAGAAGTAGAATTTCATTTACATAGTATGTATGAGCCTTATGGACATTTTGTTTGTTTAAGATTTATTGATACATACCCACAAAAAACAAAACTTACATCTTTGTTAAAAGACTTCAATCAATATCCTGATGTTAAAGTTGTTGATTATGAATTTAAAATAGAAAAAATTACTGAAGCTACTGATATTACAGGATTAGAAATCACAAAACATTAGCGACCCACCAAGTCTCCCTGATGGGTCTATCTTTATGTAATATTAATAAACTATTCAAGGAGCTAATCTCAACATAAAGAATTTTGTCATCCCTCTTGTTTTCCAACAAGGGCTAAATCTCTTTTTATTTCAGTTTGTCTTACTGATAAATAACGATCTAAATTTTGATAATGAAACTTAGCTTTGATTAATTGTTCTTCTGCTTCAGCATATTGTTTTACAATTTCTGCATACTCAGGGTCAGTACGACTTTTGTGTTCAGCTTCAATAACAGTTTTAGTATCAAGTTTATATTTAAGAAAACATTTAGAATAAGTTGCTTTTCTACCCTCATCTAAAATAATTACTTTCTTATGCCACTCAGACCAAGAGTTAGATGCTTCTTCTAATTTCTTATAAGCTTCTCTGCTATTTAAGTTCATGGTTTCCATTTAGACTCCTGTGATAAAATATATCTAAACGATGCTGTTGTTGGGTCAAATTCTATTTTAGAACAGCCAACTAATAATATAAAAACAATTATAGATATTACAGCTATAACTAACCTATAAACTGTTTTTGTATATTTACGATGTATAGGATGTCCAAATATAATCATGGGTATTGCAACATCTCCTTAGCTTCTATTTCTAAATCTTCTATTTGCTTTGCTAATTTTTTATTATCAGATTTTAACTCATCTATTTCTTTTCTTAATTGTCCATTTAATTCTCTATGGCTATCATTAGCATTTACTAAAGCTGTCATTTCAGCTTCTTTACTATCAATTATATTTTTTAAATTAACTACAACATCATTAAGAACATGAGTTTCTTTATCTTTAATTTCTATTTGTTTGGTAAGGTCTAAATTCCCTCTATCATCTTTAGTCATTTAATCTCCTTTTAAAGTGTTGCGTAGTAGAGAGAGAGAAACCACGCAACACATAACCTAAAAGTATTGTTATGAAAAAAATATACTTTAACTGCTTACGCATTAATATCTCTCTAACATAAAACTTTTAAAAATCATAACGAATCATTTGTATCTGATTTGCTTTGATTTGAAAAACATTAAATATTCTCTTATAAATTGTATCTAACATTAAATAAGCTATATTTTAAGCTATTAAATAAGGGGTTGTAATTCAACCTAAACTATGAACATAATAGGGAATATGAAAAAAACAAATAACCTAAAGGAGAAAACAATGCCTAAATTAATTAAAGGTATGAAACATAACTTAGAAACAAAATATGATGGAGAAGAAAATTATACAGTTCAATATTTTGTTTGGGGTAGAATCAATGAAGATCATAAAAGTTTTTACTTAACTCCAAGTGAATTAGAAAATTTTATGAATGAACAAAACTTAAATAAATCTCAAAAGTTAGAAGTAAAAAGATTATGGGGTATGAGAGGTATTGAGTTTGAAAAAGGCTTTACTATTGAAAGAAGATTAAAACCAATAGAGGAGAGAGCAAATGTATAATCCTAAAATCCCATACAGTTATCATATTTCAAAAGGTGCTGATAATGTATTTTTTATTTTGAATGATGGAGAGGATTATTTAAGAAAATTATCAACTGATTATGATACTGCAAAAAAATTAGCAGTTAAATTGATAAAAGAAAATGACCCTGATTTTTTTAAAGATGGCAATAAATTAGAAACTTATATTTGGAATAGAGACAAATGGAATGTGTTTAAAAATGCAAAACCTCATGAAATATATTATCATGACCACATTTGTAATTACAATAATTATATTGCTAAAGCAAAAACAGAAAAAGCTATTACAGAAGCTAAAGCTAAGTATTCTTTTGTTGGAGATGTTGGAGATATTTTAGATTTAGAACTTACAATTAAAGAAATCTTTAGTTTTGTTGGAGACTATGGATTTTGCATGGCACACAAATTTGAAGATATTGATGGTAATAGTTTGATTTACTTTGGAAACTCAAAACAACTAAACTCAGAAGATGAGTCTAAATTTAAAGTTGGAGACAAAATTACTGTGACAGCTACAATCAAGAGACATACTAAATCTGAAAAAGATGTTGCTTGGACAGATGGATTTGATTCTGTTTTAAAACCTGTGACAGTAATATCTAAACCTAAACTTATAAAGGAGAGAAAAAATGCCTAAATTAATATTATCAATTAACACTAGAAATAAGTCATTTAATTTGCTAGAAGATGTATATAAAGATTTTGGGGTTATATTTCATCCCAAAACACCTGTGATAGAGGTGGAAAACTTTGTAAAGGAGAAGCTAAATGCAAAAGCAAATAGTGAAGCTTCAGGCAAAGTACGACAAGCAAGTAATGAGAGAACAGGACTTGTTGGAAAAGCTGAAGAAACTGAGGCTTCAAAGAAAAACAGTTGCTTGGAAGATGCACCAAATAAAATATCATCCAGCGACTTTATAAAGAAAGAGAGAACATAGTTATGAAAAACATACTTTTAGTAGCGATACTTGTCTGCTTTTTAAATGGATGTGCCAAATATCAGCCTGTTGTTGATACAGTTGGAAGATCAGGAACATTTAATAAGTCAAAAGCAGAGAGAATTTCTGACGATATAATTCTTTGTCAGGAACTAGCAAAAACAAACACTACATTTCTTGGTAATATAAATCATTGGATTCTTAGCCCAAAAGCTGAGACTCAATACGAGCATATTGTAAAGACTTGTATCAAGAATAGGGGTCATAGCCTTTTAAAATAGGAGAGAGAGAATGGCAAAACTAACAACAAAAATTAAGAAACTAAGCTTTCAATGTGCAAGATGTTTTAAGAAAGATGCAGATAAGTTAGCTTGGTTTTTTTCATCAAATTCTTTATGGGCAGATAGTCTATTATGTAGAGTCTGCTTTAAAGAAGCTTTTAGTACAATAACAACAAGTGAGAGAAAGGAATGGGCTTTTTATGATAATAAAAAACCAAGAACAAATAAGTGAACTAACATATCTTATTCCACCTGTACTCAATATGTTTGGAGTATCGGAAGATCAAAACGAAATAGTTTTGAAAAAGATATTTGGTTTGCAGTTAAAGAAGATGAGACTAATGCGAGGTTATACTCAGACAAAAGTAGCCAAAGCTATAAAGGTCACATTTCAGCAAATACAAAAATATGAAAAAGGTAAAAATGCTGTAAGTGTGCATAATGAACTTAAATTAGCCGAGTTCTTAAAGTGTGATAGAAACTATTTTATCCAGCCTATTACAGAAAATGGCTATAAATTTATAACAAAGAGAGGGAATGGACATGATAATCAAGAGTAAAGATAAACATGGAAATCAAATAGAGTTCAATCCAAAAGGTAGAGGAGCAAGATATACTGTGAATGGATTGAAAAAGAAAGGGGTCACTACAATTATTGGCGAAAGATTTGGTAAAGGTGCTTTGATGTGGTGGGCTGAAAATTGTGTGTATGAAGCTTTAGGACAGCTTTTAAAACATAATAAGAAACCTGTTGATGAAGTTCAACAGACTATGGATGATCTTAAA
>VMHT01061482.1_pt1 | contig 16774 bp, 31 predicted proteins | sample 4693611 | NCBI WGS metagenome assembly VMHT01 (sample SAMN12280063, study PRJNA550983) | marine metagenome | isolation source: seawater sampled from same location over 5 years 0.02-0.2 micron viral filtrate | place: USA: collected off the coast of southern California halfway between the port... ...
AAAGAAACGGTATCTATCTAGTTGAACGGTCTGCCCTGGCTGCTTAGTGAAGTCATGCACTACCACAGGCTCGGAAGCCATTTCAACGATGTACGCTGGATGAGGTCTGTATAACTCGGCACCAAGCAGCTTCGGAAAATCGTTATCTATAAACATTTTTTAGAAGTCAGCTAGGTTTGCTGATAGCGAACACTGAATGTGTTCTGAATACTGGAAAATAAATTCCATTAGTAACAATTATAAATTGACTTAATATTCTACTTATTTAAGTTTCTGGATTTATTACTGATTGAGTCGAAGTTCCATTCAACATATTTCCTAAAGAATATGTAGAAGGAGGCACAGTTCCTATTCTTCCTAATGGATTAATTTCTCCATCTACTGGTTGCAAGTCAGACTTAGAAAGCTCTTCTAATTGATCCTCAAGATCCATCATGTCTTGAGCCATCTCTGCCATCTCTACAGCTTTTTTTGCTTTTTTAGTGTCCATTTACTTCTTACCTTTCTCTGATTCTAACGGAGGCTGACCTACAGGAAGTTGACTTAATCCTGCAGCAGGTAAGTATTGTGCTAAAAACATTTGCTCTTGAGACATAATCATATCTTGTGTCTGTTGAGCACCTATTATATTTTGTGGAGCTAATAAACCATTAACTGGTAAAGGAGATCCTGGTAAATTTAATTTTAAATATGATGCATCTAAATCAGAAGGCATGGCAGCCGATTCACCTATTCTTGTATCCCCTTGTCTCATTCTTATATTTGCATACTCATCAATATTTCCTGACATCACCTGATTCTGTATATCAGGTCCACCAAAACCAACCAAACCCGGAGAGCCTATAGCACCTCCAGCAGTGCCTAACCCTGCTAAAAATTGATCTGCTTTTTCTGTTGAACTTTTTTTCTTTTTCATATTATGAAAGTAAAATGGGGTGAAAAATCACCCCTTTGTCTCTACTCCATTACAAGAAGTTTCTGACGGAATACTTCAGGATTTTGCTGAGCAGCGTTTAGATATCTCCATGCATTTTGTGGGTCACGATCTGCAGCTCCTCCGAAGTCTTTCCAGAAGTCGCCAGCATCAGCTGGAGCTTGTGGAGAAGGAGGTATAGGCATATCAGGTCTTACAGGAGCTTGTGCTTGAGCCTGTGGATTCTGAATCTGCTGACCTGCAAATGTAGGAGCTTGTGGAGCACCATATGCTGGTTGATCTTCTTCCACTGGATATGGTCCTTCTGGTCCAAAGAACTCACAAGTGTAATCAGCTAATACATCTGGATCTGTCAAGATCTGTTCATAAGCTTTATGCTCTGTTGACATTTCCTGTAATAAGTTTACAGCTTCAGTTAACTGCTGATTAGTTTGAATTAGTGAATCTTCAATCTGACAAGCATATTCATTTAAAACTGCAGGAGCATCAGCACCAAAATGGTTAATAACTTCGAGACTAGTTTCGCTTACTCCGTTTTGTAGGAGTTGCTGGTCTGTTATCTCTGGAGAAGTTTGGAAATAACTGTTGGAGTATGCCTGGTTGCTGTTGCTCGAAGGCATATAAGTCTGCTGAGCCGGATTGTTGAACTGGGTTGTTTGTTGGTATCCGTAGTTGCCCTGGTCTACTGCTGGATTCGCTTGAGACTGTTGACCCTGGAACGGGAATTGGACTGGTGAACTCAGGAGCCCTACCACCTTCGTAAATGCGTCCTTGTATGGGTTCTCCGCTTGTGGAGTCGCCTGGGGCACTTGGGGGCTGTACGCTGTAGGGGCTGATTGGTAACCCTGAACCCCCATCTGGGCTTGCACTTGTGGGGCCGGTGCCACCTGACTTGTTGTCGGTGCTACCCATTGTGGGGAAGTTGCTACTGAAGGGGCTTGAGCCGAAGTCTGGGCCACGTAGCTGGTCTGTGGGGTCTGGGATACTTGGGGTGCCGACTGGGTCTGAGGACTTGTATCTGCCTGCATAGGTCAATTCCTTTTGTAAATTTTCTAGTGTTCTATATAAGAATGGAGTTAGATCCAATCTGGGATCTGCCGCCATTGGTAGGTTAGGCTGCTGAGGGTGTGGTGTCCTCATTTCTTGATTGATTAAGTCAATAAATGATGAATACGCCCTCTGTACTTCTCCTACCATTCTAAACGGATAACCAGAAAGCATTCCTGCAATTTCGTCATCAGTTTTGGAAGGAAATAAATACTTCAGTGCTTCTATACTATCAACCCCCAATTCTTGAAGGTTTCTAGTAAATATGGATTGGTTTAATTTATCCTGTGCTGTATCTTCATAAACAGGACCCATCCATCTCCAAAGTACCGTCCTGTCTCCATCAGGTGCAAGTCCTACAACACCATCTGGAATCTCCTGTGTTTCTAACGCTTGATCAACTGCGGCTTGCAATTTCTGTTCATATTTTGCTTTCTGTTTTTCGAATTTTTCTACCTGTTTTGGATCTTCAATATCTTCTGGAGGAACAGGATATTTTATGTTAGCTGCGAAAGCAAGTGACTTTCTAAAAATCTGTTCTTCATGGAAAATCATTAATTCGAAGCATCTACAAATTCCATAGGTGTAAATCTGTAAACATTTCTTTTTAGCAGTAGCACTAACTCGACCATATGCTGATTTAATTTCAGTTGCGGTTACGTTAGTAATACTTAAATCATCAATACCCCCAAGAGCTAATCTAATTTCACTTCTTAACTGTTCTGTATATCGAGCCTGATCAGATCCAACTGCATTAGGTGTTATAAATCCTATACGATCGGAGGGTTCTAAATTGGCTATAACTCTTGGAACTCTCATCCCACTTCCAGGTTTTCCTGTATACCCTGCAGCAGATCTTGTTACAGGATCTGATTTATATGTAGAACTAAATAAATTAACATCAGAAGCAAAACCTGATTGACTAGATATACTTGGTCTTTGAACTGTGTCAGCATCACTTTCTACAATGTCTTGTTTTGGTCTAGAAGATATAAGAGTTGGATTACCAAAAAATGATAAGTTTGCTCTAATATTTTTTACCATCTCATCATGAGCAATAATCTGATTAGATAAGAAATCAAACTCACCTGATCCATCAGTACCAAATGCATCTGGATTATTAAATACTTCCACACATGGAATGAACTCCATAGTATTCTCTACAACTTTTTTATCAAAAGTCGCAAAATTTATATTTTCTTGTTCGAAAGTTATTTCTTGTTCACTATGAAATTCTTCTACTTCTTTTGCAGTTATTCTTAATCTCATATATCTTTTATCTGTATTTAAACCAACTCCAGCAAAACCTTTAGACGATCTTACTTTGTAAGGATAAATAATAATTACTTCTTCCAGTTCTCCTTCTGGAGTATAGTAAGTTCTGTAAGAATCTTTATTAAACCAATAAAGTCTATAAGATTTTTTTGTAGGTCTTATATAAAATAAGCCTTTTCCATAAACTAAAAATCTATCCCATATCGCATCTAATCTTGCATCTAGTTGATTAAATTTAATTACCTGTTGTACAAAATCGAATCTTTGAGTTCCAAGGTTATCTTGCATTGGATAATACTCAACACCTTGTCTAATCCCAAACATCTTCATCTGAGATAAGTGAGAACTAATTAGCATGGTGTCTGCAGTTCCCTTACCGTCCTTTGTGATGACGGATTTGATCATATCCTCCAGAATCGATTTGCTATTGCTTTCACTCATTAGTTTAAGAACTTAGTTTACTGATCAATGGTGTATCCAGCGTGAAGACGTTTTAACGTGATCACATCTCCCTCACATTCTACTTCAAACCTTTCATTAGGTTCAAGAGCCATGTCGTGACATAATTCGTCAGGGAATACAATTACAGCAGATCCATAAGCATCTTGCTCTAATTCTATTTTGTAGTACGTTGGTGCCATTGTTTGTTAATACTTATAGTTTAGTTGGTCAATACTCTAACTCAAGTTTCCCACGAGTCATTAACCCATTACATAGCCAAACTAATGCATCTACGCAATCATCATGTGAGCTAACCCCGAAATTTACAATCTCATCTGTCAAATGAGTCATCTTTCTATATTTATTAAAAATAATTTTTCTTTGTTCAAAAAGTCCCATAATTCCTCTAAACCTTGCAACTTTATCTCCACGGAAACCTTTTACAGGATGCCAAATTAAATTATATAAACCTTGATCTTGTAAACATATTCTTTTAAAGTCAGCTTCTAATGAAGCTTGATATGCAACAGCTTCTGACCATACATCTATAGAACTACCTGTAGGAAAATAATTTTTACCATCTTTATGAATAATTCCCCATTCTTCCATCATTTCCATTAGAAGTTCTAATTTCTCTAAATTTCCCATAACTCTTACTCTTTTGCAATCAATGATATGAATTTTATCTTTTACTCTTCCACCCATAACAAAAACTGTATAATCATTTTGTTCTCTAATACCAGCAGATAAATCAACACCAACTCCTAAAGTATCAAACTCTGTGGATATAGTTCCTTTAACAATTAGATCTGGAGAAAGAGATAATTCACTTGTTTGTACAATTTGATTTTGATACTGAAAACTAAATGCAACTGGAGCAGTTCTTCTTCTTTCACTTAGATATTCAAGTGACCACATATCCGGCCAGTAAGATGTTTCTTCTCCTTCTTCATCTACAGTGATTGCAGATTGGACTATTTGTTTCCATCCACCAGAAGGTAAGAAAGTTGTGTTGTGAATATCATCATGTCTAAATCTAGTCCCTAAACAAATAGCTCTTGCACCTTCAAACATAGTTGGAACAATAACTGCATTCCAGTTATCTTCCATAGCTTGTCTTATGTCTTTATTTTTAATATCATCTGAACTTTTTATTGCATCATCAATTATGCAAAGATGTGATCTTTTTGAAGTAACAGCACCTTTTAGTCCAGCACAACATACACTAAATTCTTCTTCACCAGTAGATTTTATTCCTGCAAATTTCCAATCAATACTCCAATATTCATTTGAATTAATTCCTTTAGCAATCTTTACCATAGGAAAAATTTCTTTATAAATTTTACTTTCTTCAATAATTCTTTTTATTGCTGCACTCTTTGGTCTAGCTACATCAACTGTATAAGAAATATATAAAATTTTTAAAGGCATTTTATTTAAAGCATGTATACCAATAGCCCATGCTGTATATAAACCTAATACTGTAGATTTAGCAGAACCTCTTGGAGCAAGAATGTCTATATTTGGACCGGCAATAGCTTTAAGACAAACACTATCGTCACCTGTACAAAGATACTTATGCCACTCAAGATGATGTTCAGCAGGAGGTTTTCCCCCTACAACATCACAAAAATATGCAAAATTTTTTCTAGCCTTCTCAACATCTACATTAGAAGTTTTCTTAACTACCTGTTGTTTTGCAGCTGCTCTCGCTGTACGTCTATAGACGCTATAAATACTAGTTCCTGCCATGTTCGTAGCATAGCGTATTTTCTCTTAAGATTCTTCTTGAAGTATTTTTGTCCAAACCCCCATCGATGCTTCTTGTAAAGGACCTTCTATAGGATCATCTCTGAATATAGATAACATCTCTCTCAATGCTCTATCAGCTCCAGCAAGAATTAAACCTTGTTTATCCATAAGAACTTTTTTATCATCAATTTGTTTTATTGCACCACGTAATTCTTTTTGTAACATTGCGATTCTGGCAGCACCCATATCTTGCTTTACTAATCCCATATCAATAGCTTGTCTAAGCTTTGAAATATCTTCACGCATATTATCTATCTCTCCTTCTAAGACTTGATTGAAATTTCGTTTTTTAAATTCTTTTTCTGACCATTCATTACATTCCACTATCGTCCCTTGGAATCCTAGAAATCTGGAAAATAAATATATCTGTACAGGAGAAGATGTCTTTTTACAAAATTCAAGAAAGGATTCACGATCTTTATTGTTTAAAGACTGAACCCATTTCTTCATACTCTATAAGAACCAGTTGCCTGTTCGTAATCTCTATTCTCTTTATAGCGTCTAAACATCTCTGTCTGCAAGTCTGTTCTTCTTTGTTCTTGTCCTGTCTTTCCTATTCTTGCACGATCTTCTTGACCACCAACTCTTAATCCTTGTAGTTGAGTAGCTCTGTCCTGTGTTCCTCTAGTTCTTATTCCAGCACGTTCCTCTTGACCAGTTACTCTAGTTGTAGCTCTGGTTTCTTGTCCAGATGTACGTGTTAATGCTCTCTGCTGTCTACCTGTCTCTCTTGTTCCAGCTCGTTCTTGTTGTCCTGTTGTTCTGATACCAGCTCTTGATTCTATTCCTCTTCTCATTTCACTCATACGTTCTTGAGCTCCCCTTGTTCTTTCTAACCCTCTAGTTTCTTGCCCAGTAGTTCTTATAGCTGCTCTTTCCTGTAATCCTCTTTGTCCTATCTGTCTTTCTTGACCTCTTAATAGTTGTCCCTGTGTTGCTCTTGTTTGTCTTCCTTCCTCTCCTCTAGTTGCTCTAGTCTCCTGTCCAGTAGTACGTGTTAAAGCTCTATCTTGTGATCCAGCTGTTTCTAATCCCCTTCTATACTCAAGACCTGTTGTTGCGGTTTGAGCACGGTCTTCTTGTCCTTGAGTTCTAATATTTGCTCTACTCTCTTCTCCAGCTACTCTTGTTGATAATCTATTCTCTGCTGCTGTTGCCTGTGTTCTTCTAATATCTTGACCTGCAAAAAATTCTGAGTTAACTCTATCTAACTCTGCTCCTTTCTCCATGTTTAATCTTTGCTGTCTATTAGATGCTTCATTCAAAGAAGTCTGTGTAGCTAAAGATTGAGTAGGAACCTGAGTAAGCGTAGGAGTCTTAGCAGGAGGTGCCTTAACAATATTTGGTGGAGGACTAGATTTTCTTCCCATTCTTTTTTAAAACTATTATTTAAATTTTAGTTCAACTAACTCTGAAAGATGGTTGACCAAATGGACGTTGCATACCAAGACCAGCGAACCTTGTAGCAGAATCTTGTTGACCAGCAATAGCACCAGCTTGTGTAGCAAATCCAGCATCAGCTGCTAATAAACGATTTTGAATTGCATTAGGCATTCCCTGTTTAATTCTTTCTGCTTCTAGTAATTGTTTTTGTTTGAATGTAGATGCATCTCTTAAAAACTTTTGTCTTATCGGTTCAGTAATAGCATAATTAGCAGCTTCATCAAAAGCAGCTCTTCTACTTAAACCTCTATTTAATTTATTTATACGATCATAGTTTTCTTCAATAAAATCTAATTGTTCTCCTGGACTAGGTAATGCCCCAGAACTACTAGGAGATAAAGATTCTTTATAATCTTCTTTTTGTGATTTACTTAAATAAAAATCTTTTGGTTTTCCACCAAGTCCTGTTGTTTGATTTTCTACTGCTCTTCCAAAAAGACCACCACCTGATCTATCTAAATCTGTAAAACCACCAGATAAGAAATCAACAACTTTTGCTCCAACACTTGGTATCAAAGCTGTTGGTCTATCTTTACCTACTAATCTACCAGTTTTAGGATCAATCTCTGCATCCATACCAGAGGGTAAAACTGGTGTTAACCCAATACCTCCTCCAGCTTGAGCTAATGCTCCTTCTTGAGTTATATCCTCAGCTTTTGCAAGTTCAGAAACTGTTTGAGGTATTCTCTCACTTAATTTTCTTTTATTAGCTTTTTCTAGTTCTTTTCTTAAATCGACGTTTCTTTTACCAAGTCCTAGATCTATGCCAACGAAGTCTAGTAAATCGTTCATCTTAATAGTTGTAGTTTTTTGTCAAAGCAGAGCCAGCTTGTTCTGCAGCTGTTGTACCCATTTGTCTAGCAGCTTGTGCTAATCCCTCTGTTAGATTTCTATTCATCAAGATATTTTGCTTAATACCTTCAGCAGCCATGTTTCTTGTGAAGTCATCTTTTTTAGCTTGTTCAGAAAACTTACGTACTGTTGGAAGAACAATGTTTTGAGCATCTCTTAATGCCTCAGCGTCTTTTACAGTTCTAGTTCTAGAACCTGCAGCTAAACCTAAAGGATTTAAAACATCGAGAGGAGTTCCTGTTGGACCTACCATTCCATAAGGACCTACTCCTGGAGGTAATCCAGATCCACCCATTCCTTCACCACCTGTTAAACCATACCCTGCTAATCCTGCTGCACCACGAGCTATTTGACTTCCACCGCCTCCTGCTAATCTTCCTAAAGCTAAACCGCCAGCTAAAGGAACTGCTGCTTGACCTAATGCTTGTACACCAGATGCCAACTCTTTTTTAGTTAGTCCTTCAACCGCAGTTTTACCTAATGCTTTCACTCCTCGTGCTCCTAAAGCTGTTCCAGCTCCTGTTAATCCTTGTCCAAAACCTGCTGTTCCTAATGCTCCTAATCCACCACCCAGCAATGCACCTCCCAAATCACCCCTCAGTAGAGAAGGAGTAGCTCCACCAACAGCTCCAACTGTTCTCAAGAATGCTGGTAATTTTGCTGCACTACCAGCTTGTAATAAGAATGGTAAAAGTTTTCCTGCTAAAGGTATTGCGACTGGTGCGACCATTTTACTGTTCTATAAAATACTTGTTAGCAATATTCTAAATTAAGTATTCTTTGCTCTTAACTCTCTTTTTGCCTCACGCATATATTTCTGTAAAACATTCATATCTAACATTAAAATACCATCTTCTTCTACAACAGCTTCTGGAATAATCTTTTGCACTTGTTGTGCAGAAAAACCAGCTCTTAACTTCTGATCTGGATCAAACTCCTTTTTATACCTAAATTGAATAGGTTCTAATTGTTTTAGCTTTTCAAGAGCACTCATTTAAATCTTTAACAAAGAACGCACATTCTGATAATAGATCATTTACTTCTGACTTACAAAGTGGAGCAATATCTTCTTTTACTCTTACATCACAGAAGAGTCCACCTATACCACCGATTACTGCACCAACGGGTCCTCCAGATAAATATCCTCCAGCTGCTCCTTGAATACCTCCTCCAATACCACCACTACCTTCTTTTCCAGCAATAATCATTGGTTCTCTTAATCCACCACCTTGCCCTGAAAGAGTAAGTCCTTGGGCTACATCTTGGGCACCACCAAATCCACCACCTTGATTTCCTAATCCTATTCTTGCTGCAAGCATGTCAGCAATTTTGTCTTGTGAACTCTTTTCTCCTGGTCTATATGATTTATATATTCCTTCTGCAATTTTGGCTGCTGTGCTATCTTCATCAGGTTTTTTTCTTTTTAAAAAATCTTGTAAAAAATTACTAGATTCTTTCTTTTTTGGAGTAAATATATCTTGATATCCACCAAAGTCATCATATCTATTACCAACTAAACTTTTTCCTGTGTTCAAACTAGAATAATCAAAACTACCAGGTTTGTAGTCATACATCCCAGTAGGATCAAAACCTTTATTAAATGCTGATCCCCTAGTTCCCCTTGTCATAATCTTATACCTTTTTTAAAATTATAAAATCACTATGCACGGAAACCAGTTCCATAAATACTTCTAGCTACTCCAAGTACTTCTTTATTTGTTTCGTAATCATCTGGACTTAATGATCTCGCACCATACTGGGCTCCTGGTGTTCTGGACTCAGCTCTGTTTTGTATTAATGCCATTTCATGCATAAACTTCTGATTCTGCAATGCTTGACTTTGTAAGAAATCTTCCATCCCACCATTTGAAGATTGTGTGTTATCTGTTTGCTGATCTAACATACTTCCTAAAAGAACTGCTCCTCCTAATGTTGCACCTTGTCCGATTAATCTACCAGCCATTGGAATAGTCGATCTTGAACCACCTCTCAGAAGTTCTGGAGTTTCAGCTGCAGCTTTACCAACTAAACCAGGAGCGAATGTTCTTTTACCAGCATCCAAAGCACCTGTTGCAGCTTTTTGCCCAACTCTTCCACCAATGTTTAAAGCTTTTGCTAAAAAATCATTTAAGGCTGGTCCTGCCGTTCTTAAGATACCTTTTACTATTGGTCCTGGAGTTGCCATTACACTGCCACCGAGTTACTTGGGAATTTACCAGTTACATTAGGATCTGCAAATCCACTTGAAGATGCTGCTGGTTGTGAAGACAACTGAGCTAGATTCTCTGGTTTTACCATTCTATCAGGCTCAACCAGTCCTTTACCTTCAGCAGTATTAGGTCCCCCTAGATTTGCATGATATTTGTTTAAAAATTCTTGAGCCCTTATGTTGTTTTCACCTTCAAAAGTATTACCATAAAAACCAACTTTATTATCAATATCCATCTGAGATAATTCTGGATCTGGAAACATCTGATAGAAATCATCACTTCTAGGGTTTGTTTTAAACTTACCTAAAAATGGGTCAGGTGCTTGAAAATCCTGTGCTGATCTTGTTGGTCCTGTAATAAATTTAGCTACTGGCTTACCTTCCTGAACAGCTTTATCAGCTGGTGATTTTAATCTTCTGTTTAGGTTAGTAACAACAACCATAATTTAAGCTTCGAAAAGTGCTTTCTCTAATTGTGCAACAAGTAAATCATCTACTTTGTTACCAGTTTTAGATGCCGCCTTTTTTAAAAGGGAAACAACGAATTTTTTTAGAAGATCATCTAAATCTTCTGGAATTTTATCAACTGCTTTGTTTACTATGTTGATAGCGATTGGGAGTAAAAACTTAGTCATAATTTTTATGTATTACTTTAAATTTAGCATTAAAAATCAAAAGTTTTATTTGTAAACGCCTCTAAGAACCCCCCAGCTCCTTCAGTCTTTTTTCTATCCTCTGAAACATTACCTGGTAACATCTCTTGAAACATTTCTGCCTGTCTTGGAGTTGCTCTCGTTATATAAGTTTTTTGTGGATCTTTTTTAAATATTTGATAGATATCTCCTCCTTCGGTTAATCCTACCTCAGTTCTTCCAGCTCTAGTGGTTGGATAAGAAAAAGATGGCTTGTCCATCATTGCATCTGGATCTCTTAAATCTTTTTGAGCTTCTTTAGTTAAATCTTCCACATATTTATCTTTTATATCAGAAGCTGATGGTGTTACCGCAGTTGGTGGAGTTACAGGAGTTGCTGCTTCAAAATTTCCTGCTCCTACTAAATCATCATCATGTTCCCCTCCATCTGCTTTGCTATCTGGATGCTCAAAACGCTTATACGGCAATGAGGTAGCAGCACCAGATATACCTTGTCCTATACGTTGCTCTTGCTCTTTTGGCTCTAATAATCCTAAAAGAGCTCTATCCATATTTGGACTACCTTCACCTTTAAATTGACCTAAGAATTTATCAACATCTTCTTGAGTTGAAGGTGAACCTATCTGTTCATCAAAAGCTGCACCCATCACAGGCATACTTTCTTCTGCTTCAGACAATGTTTCACTAACAGTCTCACTATCAGCTATTTCAGCACCACGTTTATTAGCTTGTATTATCTGTTCTACCCCAGTTTGTCCTTGTACTAAGTTCTGTTTGTAGTTTTCAGCGGTAGTTTGAGGTTCTTCTACAAAAGCTGGGGCTGCTGCAGCTGCTGCAAACCCTGTTCCAACCGTTTTTCCGATAGTTTTTACTAAATTTCCAGTTGCTTCTAAGATATTTGGTTTTTTAGCGAAGTCTTTCGTGAATTTATACACATCAGGAGCCATTTGCATGCGAGACAAAGGGTTAGAAGGTACTGGAACCCCAGTCATCCGTGAATATAAAGCGAAATCCTGTGGAGATACAGGCATTTTGAATAATTTATAGATCTATTGACCTAATTTTAAGTTCTATACATTCTCCCCCTAGAGCTCCTTAAAAACCCTCATTTTTGGGAAAAAAAAATTGGAGGTGTCAGGCCCGCCCGTCACAAATGTTTACATAGGAGCAAAAAAAGAAATATATAGGGGGCATTGTTACAGTATGTGAACAAATATGACAAAATTTACAGAAATATGACAGAAATATGGCGAAATATAACAGCGTTATTGAGAATATTAAGTAAATATTAAAGCAAATTGTAACAATCGTAGTAATTTAACAAAATTATGTAGTTTTTTGTAGAACTGTCTCAAGGACAGTACTGCAGATTGATATTTTCCCCACGTTTTAGCCCGATTTACAACAAAATGTAAAGAAATCCCTGGAAAATGTAACAATTTACCCTATTTTTACCCCTTTTTACAACTAATTGTAACGCCTCGCTTAACAGTTCGCCATATATTCAGTTTGTGGAAAAGCCTGTGGATTGTTTCAAATTGTTAAACTTATTAATTTAGCCAACACTTATTTATACAATCGTTTATACTTAGTTTATGAGTTTAAAAAACTCTTTCATAAACAAATTCATTTAGAGGTTTTAACAATGAAAACTATTGAAACACTTTTATTAAATTGCATTGATTCTGAAATACAAGAAAATGATTTCTCAGGTATTTTAAAAATTCAAGACTATAAAAGTTTTGATTATGTAGATAAATTTGAATGGCTTTATAACAAATATATTATTGAATCTGGACAAAATTATTCTATTAAAGAATGGTTTCAAGGTTTACCAGTTCAAAACTTGCCACACTGGAATGACGATATCGAAGAACTAGGCTTAAATTCTGGCACTTACTGGGATGATTTAGCAAACACACTTTTAACAGTAATTGGATTATATTAAATTCAATTACTTTTATAGCTAACTTTAAGCCCTATCTTATAGGGTTTAATGATAGTCTTAAAAACTATCTTTTTTCCATAAAACAATTCATTTAAAAAGATCATGAACTTAAACGGACGTATTTTATTTGAGGGCAAAAGCCCTATAAATGGTAAGCCTATTGTAATTATTGCAACGGGTTTCAAGGAAAAATCAGCAAATCCGAAAACTGGTTTTATGCTTCAAACGTGGATTCTATCTAGTGAATTAAAGCCTAACGAAGCATTTAAAACTAATGAAAACGGATATGGCGAAAGTGTCTGTGGGGACTGTGTCCACGCACTTTTCAATGAGCCTAAAAAGAATGGCTTTGCACCTTGTTATGTAAGGACATATCACGCACCCAGATCCGTTTTTGAGTGCTATTCAAAGGGGAACTATCCACACATTAAAAACGATTGGCACTTATTTAATAATTTGCCCGTTAGATTAGGTAGTTTTGGTGACCCTTGTTGTTTTCCTGTAGAGATACTTAAAAACATTCTTTCAAGGTGTTCTAGCCATACTGGTTATACTCATCAATGGCGTAAGGAATACGGCCAACATTTAAAGGGGATATGTCAAGCAAGTGCGGATGGTATGAGAGACTACATTGAAGCAACTGCAAACGGTTGGATGCCATTCTATGTAAGAAAATCATCCGATGTTATTCCAAAAGGTGCGATGGTTTGCCCAGCATCCGTAGAGGGTGGCCGTAAGACTACATGCTCTAGTTGTAATAGCTGTGATGGGGCATCTAGACCCGTAGTGATAATAAATCACTAACCTAGATTAATTCTTGCTTATAGCCCCTTTGGGGGCTGTATGAAAGACTTATCTAAGTACTTTCAATTATCAAATGTTCTTTACATACAAGACAAAATCATGAAAGCTGGACACTATTACAAATGGGCTGAGAAGTCTTTTAAAATTCTTGATAAATTTCATTCAAGAATGTATGAATTAGGCGGTGAAGAATCCGACCTATGGAACGATGATTTAAATTGCAATCATCATGACCTAGAGAGAGCTTTAGAGGATGATAATTATGACCGATGGGGTTATGACTCTAAGGGATACTTTAAGCAACTTGAAAACCAAGACACAAAGATTAAAAATTGTGATTGGAATATTGAGAGCTACAAAGAACAGATAAAACTTTTAAATAAAAGTATTAAAGCTGAAAAATTAAGACAATCACGTATGAAACATGAAAGACTTCAAATGATTGAAGAATTTGATATGGATTACAAAACGATTGAATCCAGACTCACAAAACGCTACCCAGAATTTGTAGAAAAATCTACTGATTGACCTCTGTAACCGCCTAGAGGATGCTTGTTTCATTCTCTAGGTATTATCCAACCTTTATTTTAAATCACAATGGAACTTCAAGGAGAAAATTTAAACCTAGTCAAAGAATTACTAGAAGACAAAATTTATTTTCATAAAGAAAATATTACTTACCTTAGTCATGAGGTAGAGAGACTCACTCCTAACGGATTTAGATTATCTGAATCAATGCAAACAAAACATGACAACAACAAGAAAACATTAGTCAAAGCCAGTAATGATCGCACAAAATGTCTTCTTCTTTTAGATCAAATTTTAAAATCACTTGAGGTACAAAACAATGCCTGATTCAAATCAATTAATTCAAGAAAAATTATCCTCTTTACATTTCGATGAAGTTTGGATTCTAACTAGCAGTACTAAACAAATTAAAGTACCTGTAGATAAAAAGAATCCTAAAGGGGAACAAATGCCTGTCTTGACATGGTCATGCGAGATGAAATGGAGAGACTACGGGGACACTTTGTACCATGCAAAAAGTGGTTACCTGTATCAAGAATTTGATATGGATGAATTCGACTCTAGTTTACTTGAAGACCTTGAAAACACAGGCTTTGCAAATGAGAATCAATTCACATGGATTGATACTTTATTTAGTGAAGTTAAAGAAAATTCTTTTTATTAATCATGACAAACGACTACAAAAACACTAAGCCACAAAAGATTAGATTCCATGTCACTGCAGGTGCTGAGAACATTGAATTAGTTAATGATCTTTTAAAACATTTTGCAAAAGCAAAAGATTACGAGGTGACTTTTCACAAAATAAAACAACGTGGACGGACACCTCTTCATGACCTCCAACAAGAGATTACTGAAAGACTATAGACAAGTACCACATAACGTGGTACATTAATTATCAAGGACACCAACCTTACTTACATCACTCACACATTACGAGGACAAAACCATGACCATGACTGCACAAGAGAGAAAAGAATTTGAAAGAGATACAATACAAATCCTTACTCAAATGGTTAAAGAAAATGATACAGATAATGAAGAGTTTTATTACACCACTATGGAACATCTTCAGGCAACACCAGAAGATTATACAAACGTAAGTGACCCTATTTATCAAACACTTACAGTAAGCAAAGATTCATTTGATTGGCAGAATGATTTCAAAGTTAGAGTAGGTAAACCAGATTTTCAAACAGGTACTTATGCTCCTACAGGAGAGAAAAGAATCTACGATAGAAGTTGTATCTGGAATGTAAGTTTACACCTATGTGATGGAGTTTACGTAGGTATCAATGCTGGCTCAATGATCTGTAGTAGCTACAGCAATCAACAGATACTAGCTAACCAAAGAATGTATAAGTTAAGACCAGTAGAGAATGGAGACAAAGTAATTATTGAAGGTGAATTTTATATAGCAAAAGTCAATGGACATTATTCAAACTGTATTGAATTTCATAAGGAGGAGGTGTAATGGCTAAATATAAAAGATACCTATACAAAGATATAGTCAACATCGTTGGCTATAAAATTGTAAGTCAATATGATACTGGTCAAATTTCTTTAGGCCAGTTCATAAAAATATTCGATAAAAAATTACAGGAGAAAAACTAATGTTTAAAGATTTAAAAGCACTTTTATCTGATGATGATCGTGACACATTGCAAGAGATAGTCTTCTGGACTTCTGTTGAGCATGGTCTTATTGAATGGGACATGACAACAATACCTGATTTTCATTCAATTAACTTTCAACTTACAACAGAGGAGAAAAACTAATGGAAGATTTAATTAACGATGAAATTCTTGAAAGAATCTATGAAGAAATTCAAGAAGAATTTCCTAATCTTTCTGTAACTGAATGGGAAGATCTAGCAACACACAGATTTACGGAGGGAGGTTAATGATTAAAAGAGTTGTTATTACCTTACTTGTTGAGGTGGATATTGAAGACGAATACACCTGTCCATCAGGAGATCCACTACAAGACAATGTGGTTCTAAATGTAATTAATGATGATTACTTTCTAGCTCCAGTATCCGTACTCGGAGTATCCAATTTACAAACATTATTATGAATCAAATCAAAGGAAAACTTTGTATTAACTTTGAAGTTGATACAAATACTTTTAAGAGAGACTACGTTTCTTTTTTATATAACGTAGCAAAGAAAACTATTGAAGATTGGGATGAATACTGTGATGGTATTCAACTATCTTTATCTGAAGATTCTTATGTGAGGGAAGATTCATGAATAGATCAAAACTTTTTGAGTGGTTACTTGATAACGATTGCCCATGGGAATGGGAAACATCAGATGAATTTTCTGTAAGTGACAACGTAACTCTTACATTCTTTGAAAAAGAAGAGGACGAAGTATGAGTAAATACATTGTCAAACGTGTTCACATAACTTATACAGAAGTTGAAGCTGAATCACAAGAACAAGCAGAAGAATTTTCTGTGCATGAAGATGCCCGTACTACAGAAGATTACGTTGAAGTAGAAGAAGATGAGGAGGATGAATCATGAACTATTTAATTATTGGTCACGTTGAATTTGAGGATCAACAATGGATTCATATGACATTCAATGACCTCCAACCTTATGGATATCTTGAGAAGATATTTATTCAAAAAGTAAAAGATAATGACCCAGATATAGGTGACAAAACTGTTTATATAGATTTCATTATTAACTCTCAAAAACCTATGGCTATTCGTAATCAATCATGACTAAACTTCAATGTAAAAAACTAGATCCTCTTGTTACAGGAAACATAGGTTCATTCTGTGTTGACTGTCTACAAGATACTAACTTCAGAGATTCTG